>Ga0209561_1000007_pt1 | contig 67123 bp, 75 predicted proteins | sample WorMettrBAHAMAS2_FD_187393 | JGI IMG/M metagenome (GOLD analysis project Ga0209561, IMG submission 187393) | Marine gutless worms symbiont microbial communities from Max Planck institute for Marine Microbiology, Germany - Inanidrilus... | ecosystem: Host-associated > Annelida > Digestive system... | reverse complement strand
GGAGGCCGGAAAACACCCCGAAAACCGGCAAAACGACCGCTCGAAACGGTCATTGCAAGCCCAAATCGCCCCCAAAGCCGCTTTCCGCACCCCAATCCTGAAAAACGTCGGGTAGATGGGGGTGTCCAATTGTCTGCTTTGAACTCGAGCGAAGGAGCCCTATCAACCATACATACGACGTCCGGAAAGTGGGGTCAGCCGCATAAAAGGCCCTCAGAACCTGGTGGTCCGCCCTTCGGTTAAAGCGGCCGAGTGGAACCCAGAGCCTTTACTCCCTAGTGGAATCTTCCTCTTGGGGTGCCGGCTAATCCTCAGCCGGAACCGGTCCCTTCCAGCATCTTATCGATCAGGAAACCCTGGAACATGGTGATACCCATTTTCTGCCCCATCTCCAGTCCCTGCTCGTCGTCGAGCCGAGCCAGGCAGAGCTGAATGCCGCTGTCCAAGAGGTACTTGATGTCGTCCTCGTAGATGGGCAGGACCGATTCGGCGCCCTGTCGCCAGAAGATCTTGCCCATGGAGGCATTGAGCCGCTTGAGGCTGACGATGCCGACGGACTCCGGGAAGATGGCGTCGACGCAGATGGTGCCGTTGCGATTGAGGATGAGTTCGCTGGCCACCATGTACTCGTCGTACTGCTGCAGCATGTTGGCCTGGCGGAACTCGAAGGCGATGTTGGAGAAGGCCTGGTCGTCGTCGCCCTGCATGATCGCCTTGAAGGCGTCGGTGAAGACGCTCTCCACGTTGATGTTGATGGAACATTTCACACGCATCGGGTTGACCTCGCCAAAGGCCTTCAAGAGCGCCTGGTCGAGAGTCAGGGTCAATTGGTTGAAGAGGTTACCCGAGCCCCGGAGCTCGACCTTCTTGAACACGTGGTCCTGCAGTTCGTTCATGGCGACGAAGTATTCGTGCATGACGTCGGACGGTTCCTCGCCCGGATTGATCACGGCGATCCGCTGGTGGCGGATGAAGACCCGTGAGAACTGCTTGGCCCCCAGTTCCGAGCTGACCTTCTTGACGTTGTCGATATCGTCCTCGAGGAGCGGGCGCAGTTTCTCCGGCTTCTTGTCGAAGCTCTTGCCCGGCTGTTCCTCGACCCGCTCCAGGTACTTGATGGCGTTGCCGAGTTTGATCCTGAGGTCGATGCCGCGAATCAGGCGCGACTGGTCGATGAGGCCGAACTGTTCGGGAAAGTAGGACTGGATCAGGCGCAGGATGGCGACCTTCATGTCCGACATCATGCCGACCTGGTTGTATTCGGTCATCTTGAGCAGGAGCGCCCGGTCCGGCTCCGCCAGTTCAAAGAGCTGCGCGTTGAAGCGCTCGCGCAGCTCCCACAGAACCCGGTCGAAATCGGACCAGAACTCCTCGGTGGCGTTGCCGAGCGGCAGCACGGAAACGGAGATGAGAACCAGGGTGGTGAAGTTGCCGGTCTTGCCCTGCATGCCGCGCAGGCGTTTGAGGAGCTCCGATCCCGGGGGTGCGACGTGAATGCGGACCCTGTTCATGGAATACCCCGAGCCAATGAATTCGCCGGCATCGCTCAATCGCGACCGCCGCTCGATCCGGGGCGACGAAACACATCACCCTTAATGCAACTGTAGGCAGGATAGGACGAAACGCCTGGAGAGAGAAGCGTTTCGGCCCCGATTTCAACTCCTGCGCAAGTCTAGACCTTCACCCGCTCGCTTCTCGGGTCGTACATCGGCCTCAAGGATGCCGCCGCCGGGAACCGCTCGCCGGCGATCTCGACCTCATAGCTACCGGCTTTGACGTAGTCGGCATCGACGCCCGCCTCGTTCTCCACGTAGGCGAGACCGATGGCACCGCCGAGCGTATGGCCGTACATGCCGGACGTCATGTAGCCGCAAATGGCGCCGTCCCGGTAGACCGGTTCGTTGTGGTAGAGCATCGGCTCCGGATCCTCGATCTTGAACTGCACCAGGCGTCGCTTGAGGCCGTTGTCCTTCTGGCGGAGCAGCGCGTCCTTTCCGGTGAAGCCGCCGTTCTTGTCCCAGGCGACGGCGAAGCCAAGGCCGGCCTCCAAGGGTGTGTCCTCGTCGGTGATGTCGTGGCCCCAGTGGCGGTAGGCCTTCTCGATCCTCAGAGAGTTCATGGCATGCATGCCGGCATGGACCAGCCCGTACGTTTCGCCGGCAGCGGCGACGGTCTCATAAACGGAAGCGGCGAACTCAGTCGGCATGTAGAGCTCCCAGCCGAGCTCGCCCATGTAGGTGATGCGCGAAGCCCGGACCATGGCGTAACCCATCTCGATCTCCCGCGATGTGCCGAACGGAAAGGCGTCCTCGGTGAGGCGCGTCACGGTGAGGTCGGCTTCGATGCCGCCGCGGTCGTTGAGCCACTGGGTGTAGACAATGCGCCCCGGCTCGACGGCGACGGTGTTGGCACAAACGCGGTTGAGCACGCTCTCCGCGTCCGCCCCCTCGAGCCGGAACTTGGCGAAGGACGACTGATCAAAGAGCCCGACCCCTTCGCGCACAGCCCTGTGTTCGGCGGCTGAATGCTCGAACCAGTTCTGGCGCTTGAAGGAATACGCGTACTTGGGCTCGACGCCCGCAGGCGCGTACCAGTTGGGCCGCTCCCAGCCGGCGACCTCGCCAAAGCACGCCCCCTTCGCCTTCATGGCCTCAAAGAAGGGCGACTTTCTGACGTTCCTGGACGTACGGTACTGGTAGAAGGGCCAGTGCACGTCGTAGAGCAGGCCCAGGGTCTCGGTGACCCGGTCATGCAGGTACTTGCGGTTCGATTGGAACGGCAAGTTGCGGCGGATATCGACGCTGGCGAGATCCCCCGGCGGGTAGCCCTGCTCCAGCCACTCGGCGATGACCTTGCCGACGCCGCCGGCCGATTGGATGCCGATGGAGTTGAGCCCGGCGGCGACGAACAGCCCGGGCAGTTCCGGCGCCTCGCCCAGGTGATAGCGGTCGTCCGGCGTGAAGCTCTCCGGCCCGCAAAAGAACTTCTGGATTCCGGCCGTCTCCAGGGCCGGCATGCGGTGGATGGCGCCTTCCAGGATCGGCTCGAAATGGTCGAAGTCGTCGGGCAGCTCGTCGAAAGAGAAGTCGTCGGGGATACCGTCCATGCCCCAGGGCTTGGCCACCGGTTCGAAGGCACCGACCAGCAGTTTACCGGCGTCCTCCTTGTAATAGACACAGGCATCGTAGTCGCGGTAGACGGGCAGGTCCGGGGTCACGCCCTCGAAGGGTTCGGTGACGATGTAAAAGTGCTCGCAGGCGTGCAGCGGCACGTTGACGCCGACCGTGGCGGCGAGATCGCGGGTCCACATGCCGCAACAGAGTATGACGGTGTCGGCAGCGATCGACCCCTTTTCCGTCTCGACGCCGGTGACATGATCGCCGTCGTGCAGGATGCGCGTCACCAGGGTGTCCTCGAAGATCTGGGCGCCGCCCATGCGTGCACCTTTTGCGAGCGCCTGGGTGATGTCGATGGGATTGGCTTGGCCGTCCGACGGGATGAAGATGCCGCCGACGATGTCGTCGATATTGAGGAGCGGGTAATACTCCTTGCAGGTCTCGGGGCCGACCACATCGACCTTGAGATCGAAGACTTTGGCCATGTCGGCGCGGCGTTTCAGGTCCTCGAAGCGCCCGTCGTGGGTCGCCGTCGACAGCGAGCCGTTGATCTTGTACCCGGTCGCCTGGCCGGTTTCCTCCTCGAGGCCGAGATAGAGCTCGGCCGTATACTTGGCCAATTGCGTCATCTTGTGGCTGTCGCGGAGCTGGCCGATCAGGCCGGCGGCATGCCAGGTGGTGCCGCAGGTGAGCTGCTTGCGCTCCAAGAGCACCACGTCCTGCCAGCCGACCTTGGTCAGGTGGTAGGCGATCGAGGTACCGATGACACCGCCGCCGACGATGACGGCGCGGGCCTGTTTCGGGAGTTCCTTGGCCATTTGTCTTTTCTCCTCTGGGGCCCCGCGGAAACCCAGGGGCCCTTCTCAATTCGATCAGTACGACGGCGGCGCCAGCACCCACAGCACCACCGTCTCTTCCTCGCCCGGGTTCCAGCAGCGGTGCGGCTCCGAACTGGCGTAGGTGAAGGCGTCACCCGGCCCCAAGGAAAAGGCCCTGTCGCCAACCGACAGTTCCAGGCGCCCGGAGATCACATAACCGCCGACCTCGCCGGACCCGGCATATTGGGCGTCGGCGGTCGAGGCGCCCGGCTGGAAGGTGCCGAGGATCATCTCGAAGGTGCCCGAGAAGTTGGGCGACAGCAGTTCCTCGATCATGCCGGTGCCGGCGAAATCGAGTCTCCGCCGGTTGCCGGCCCGCACAACATGGTCACGCTCGCCCGCCGGTGCGTTGGCCGCGCCCTGGAAAAACCAGTTGATGGTCACACCCAAGGTCTCGGCGATCTCACGGAGCACCGGTATGGTCACCGCCGACAGGTTGCGTTCGATCTGCGAAAGATAGCCCACCGACTTGCCGGTGGCGTCGGCCAATGCCTGCAGGGTGACCCCGCGCCCCTTCCGGAGATCACGGATCTGTTCACCGACGGGGATGGCATCGGAAGCGTTCGCCTCGTTCACTCCGTCCATCTTCATTCCCCTGTTCGACGGTCGGCCCGCTGCCGGTGCCGTTACATCAGAACGGGGAAGATAGAGCATGGTTGTGAAAACTTGAATAGAATTTTCACGACCATGAAATTGCTTGGCGCTTTTGTCTTATTTGCCGACCGCAATAATGCCACTGAACCCGTCGAGAGGGGCCGGTCGATCACCTTCGTTCCGGAGCCTGCCGACAGAGCCGGCCCGCCCCGTCTTGGCGGATCATCGCATCGATCGTCTCATCGGATCCCAAACTCCATTGGCCAAGGCGACCGCTCCGGCCTAGCCTGTCGTTCGGCATCACAGAACGATCGGACCGGCTCGCGTGGCGAACCGAGCGCTCCCGGCTAAAGCAGGAACCCTCCCGGCCGGGCCGCCGGCCGGGACAGTCCGCCCATGACCTACCTGCGGCGCCACTGGCGGGGCGAGCTGTCCCTGGCTCTGTCGTTCTGGGTCAACCTGGTCCTCGTCCGCGCCGTCCTGCTCGCCGTTGACCAGCTGTTCCAGCCGCCGGTGACCGAAAAGATCGCCACGGTTCTGTCGCTCGCCGTCGCCTACTTCGCGGTCAGCTTGATCATCGTCTATCCGTGGCAGGTGGTCGGTGTGCTGCGCGCCACCGACCGCCGGCTCGGGCAACTGGGATCGTCCGCCGTCATCTTCGGTGCCCAGGTCGGCATCGTCGTCAGCCTGCTGCCGACCGGCATCAGCGCCTTCACCACATTCCAGCCGCTGCTCGTCGACGAACCGGAAACGCCTGCCTGGGTTCTCCGTGAGCGCGAACGGGCCTCGAAGTACGACGTTTCCGTGATCGAAGACGGCCGCACGGTGCGTATCGCGGGTGAGTTCGAACTGGGCCTGCGCCGCCGTCTCGAGGCGGTGCTCGACACCAACCCGGGTATCGAAACCGTGGTCCTCGACAGCGACGGCGGCTATGTCACTCAGGGCCGGGCCGTCGCCAAACTGATCGAGGCCAGGCGCCTCGACACCACCGTCCACGGCACCTGCAAGTCGGCCTGCGCCATCGCCTTCACGGGCGGAGCAATAAGGCGGATCAGCCGCGCCGGGCGCCTCGGTTTCCACCAATACCGGTACGCGGCACGGACCGCCCACCCCAACGTCGACATTGAGGCCGAGCACCGCCTTGACCGCGACTATTTCGAAAGCCGGGGCATCTCACCCGAATTCGCCGGGCGCGCCTTCGACGCCGTGCATGCATCGATCTGGTATCCCGATATCGACACGCTGCTGGCCGCCGGCATGGTCCACGAAGTCATCGAGTGAAGTCGCCGTCGATTTGAAAGCGGTAATTCGGATTTTCCGCGGGCGAACACGGTCACCGCGCAGGCGCCGGTTCTCGTAAAAACATGAAACGAACGGAAACACGAATTAACAAATGGTTGTCGTAGTCTACCGGTGATTAATCGTTGTTAACAACTTCACGAGAGTCTTCGCGACTTGAGGTCTAGCGATGAACCGCGCCTGTTTCGATTCAAACGCAGCCATGCAGATCAAAGAGGATGGGTCATGCGGCTCGGCGCGATGATCCACGATTATAAGGAAATTTGGTTGGGCACCGCACTCGGCGTCGTGCTCATCGCCCTGGCGTCATGGGCAATCCAAACGCGTATCGAAACCACGGCCCGGACTGTTGCCTCGAACGTTCTGACGACGGTCGTCGACGTCACCCACCAGGCCATTCGATCCTGGATCAAGGAACAGACGTCGGAGGCGTTGATCTGGGCCGAGCACCCTAAAATGCGGAGATTCGCTGCGGAATTACTGGCCACCTCTCCGACCGCGGAAAACCTGAAGACCATTCACCTTCAGGCCCAACTCCGAGCGTGGCTGAACCCGGTGTTGAAGGCGAAACAGTTCCGCGGCTACTTCGTCATCGCGCCCGACGGGACCAACCTTGCATCGACCCGCGACGCCAACCTGGGCATTCCCAATCTGTTGCTTGCCGAAGAGGGGTTCCTGGAAAAAGTGTGGTCGGGAAAGACCGCCGTCAGCCTGCCGCTATCGTCCGACGTTCCGCTCCGTGACGCCAATGGCACGATGGTCGAAAGGGCGGCGACCATGTTCGCCGCCGCTCCGATCACCAATGCCGAAGGCGATACGATCGCCATCCTGACCTTCCGAATCGACCCGAAGACAGATTTCACGGCCATCCTGCAAAGCGGGCGCATCGGCGACACCGGTGAAACCTACGCCTTCGACAATAACGGACGGATGATCAGCGAAAGCCGCTTTCGCTCCCAGCTCGTCGACATCGGCTTGATGGAGCCTGGGCCCTATACCCAATCGGCCATCGAGGTGCGCGACCCCGGCGAGAACCTGGTCGAACGCGAAACGCCGGCGCCGGTTGGGGACCATTCGACGCTACCGCTGACGAAGATGGCGAGAAGCGCCATCGCCGGTCAATCCGACGTCGACGTCTCGGGGTACCGGGACTACAGGGGCGTCCCTGTCATCGGCGCCTGGATCTGGGACGGCGGCCTCAGAGTCGGCATCACCAGCGAGATCGATGTCGAGGAAGCCTATGCCCCCACCAATGCCAACAAGCGGACCATACTTTATTCGACCGTCGCGCTCATCCTGATGGTCCTGGGGTTGGCGATGGTCATCACGCGCAGTCTGGAACACAAGAAGTCTCAACGATCCTTGTCGGAAAGGAGCGACCTTCTGCGCAGCTTCCTGGACAACATCTCGCAAGGCGTCGTGATGTTCGATCGCGACCGCAACCTTGTGGCCTGGAACAAACAATACCTGACCGTGTTCCCCATCTTCGAAGGCAAGCTGTCAGTCGGAATGCCGAACTGGGATATGTCCTACATGTTGGCAAAAGCCGGAGTCTACGGGGACGGCGACCCGAAGACGATCACCGATGAACGAATAGAATTCCTGTGGGCCAACACCCACAGCCGCAGTGATCTCTGGACCTTTGGCACGCGCATTTACGACGTCATCACCAGCCGTACGGAACTGGGAGAGATGGTGATCTCATATACCGATGTGACCGACCGCCGATTGGCCGAGGACAAGGTGTCGGAACAGCGCGACGAACTGGGCCGGCTTAACCAGCAAAAAGCTCGTTTGCTGTCGATCATCTCCCACGATCTCAGGAATCCCTTCACGGCGCTGATCGGATACACCGACCTGCTGTCGCGCAACAGCCAAGACATGAACCGGAGCCAGATCACCGATATCTGCGGCTCGATCAACGAGGCCGGCGACGTCACCGCCTTCTGCGATCCCCACATGACCAACACGGTCCTTCGCAACCTCATCGGAAACGCGCTGAAATTCACGCCGGATAGTGGCACGGTGACCGTGTCGGCGCATTGTCACAACGATTGCGCTGAGATCCGGGTCACCGACACTGGTGTCGGCATGAGCGAGGAACAGATCGACAAGCTGTTCAAACTCGAGACGCAACGATCCACCGCCGGCACCCGGGGCGAACGCGGCACCGGCCTGGGCCTCCTCATCTGCAAGGACTTCGTCGAGAAGCAGGACGGAACACTATCCGTTGAAAGCACCATCGGCGAGGGTTCGACCTTTTCATTCACGCTGCCGCTGCATCAACAATTGGTGGCGACGAGCGGTGAAGCCAACGCCTCGGTGCCCTAGGCACTCGGGTGAACGGTCGTTCCGTCACCGGCTACCTCGTATTCCCGCCGCGACGACCGCCTCCCCGTCCGCTGTTCCCGGAGGGTGCCCGGCGTCGGATGATCCGGCGGCTGTCACCGCCTCGGTTGGGAACGGCCTGTCGACGCTGGGTCCGCCGGGTATCGGTGCCGCGCTGGCGTTGCGGGGCGGCCCGCCGTAGATCACCGCTGCGGTCCGGCTTGCGTTTTAGTAGACGCTGATTGCCACGGTTACCCTCGGTGGCGCCATCCCTTGGCCGGCACCGCTCTTGACGTCCGTCCTGACGTTGATCGTTGCGGCGGGTCCGGGTCCGCTCGCCTTCGGCGCCTGGGCGCCGGTTGGGGCGACGCAGGTCGCCTCCGCGCTGATCGCGCTGGGGTGCCGCTTCCGGGCTGGCCTCGCGGCGCCGGCTGGATCGCGGCGACGTCTGGTCGCGACCGCGGCGATTGTCCTGGATGCCCGGACGGTCGCGGCCGCCCCGGCGATCAATGAAGCGTGTTCGGTTGATGCGCACGGACCGGTCTCGCGTGATTTCACCGCTGACAACGGCGCGCCGGCCGATGTCGGCCCCCTCACCCAATGATTCGCGACCGACGCGGAGACCGCCGACCTTGAACCCCTGGTCGCTCCGCGCCCGCGACACCAGTCCCTCGATGGACAGGCGCTTGGCCCGTCCGGCGAACGGCGTCGTCGGACGAAGGTCTGTCTGATAGGCACGGAGAGAATTGCCGGAAACGACGCCGACGACGCGGGCCCGGCGCCCGACCTCGAGACCGGCCGGGCGGCCGTCGGCGAAGTCGAGGCGCTGGTTGCCGATGAAGACGGCGTCACCCTCGATACGGCTGACCGGGCCGGACAGGCTGACAACCGCATCCCCACGGCGGCGGTCGATACGGCTCGCCTGCAGATAGCCATCACCATGCAACCCGCTGACGCTGATGGTGTCGCCGACGCGGAGTCCGGCGAGGCCTCCGAAGTCCCGGTTCCCGGGATCGCCGAGCCGCGTCTCGGCGTCGACCCGGACTTGCTGGCCGAGGACATCGATGGTGCCCGCCTCGCGGTCGATGGCGGTGATGCGGCCGACAGCGGCGAGGTCGAGCTCGATGCTGCGTGCCGTCAGGCGCGGACCGTCGCCGTCGGCGATTACCGAGACGACCTGACCGATGCGCAGATCGGCCGGCGGCTGGTCGCCGAACACGGAGCGCACCGGCACCCCTTGCGGCGTTTCGATGTGGAGGTCGTTGACGATGATGCTGCCGAAGCCGGTGATGGTGCCGTAGATTCCGGTCCCGCCGACACCGCCCGGTCCGCCGGCGACGACCCCGGTGCCACCAACACCGTCCGGACCACCACCCTGAACTCCCGTACCGCCGACTCCACCCGGTTTCTCGGCAACGGCGTCGGTGCCTTCAACACCGGACGGAACCTGGGAGACGCCGGTCCCCCCGACGCCACCGGGAGAGGTCTGCCCGGCGGTTTCCGTCTGCGTCGGCTCCGGCGCGCAGGCGGCGAGCAGGAGAACGGCGGCAATCGATAGCCAGCGCCGTGTCGTCGGTCGTTGGCCCGACTGGCGGATCATCGGTCTCGTCCGTCTCCCGGTGTCTCGTCACCGGGGTCGTCGTCCTCCGGCTCGTCCGACTCGCTGTAGAAATAGACACCGAAACTGAAGCGATGTTTGCGCCCGGGCGCCTCCTGGTCCTTGTCCTTGCGTTCGAGGGCCGAACGGTTGAGATCCTGCACAGCCTTCATGGCCGCCGGGCGGGCCAGTTCCTCGAGCTCGGAAACCGACTTTTCGCTGAGGTCGCCGTAGAAGACGGCACGTTCCAGGAAGGTCGGCGTGCCGCCCAGTAAGTTATGAGTGCCGGCGGCCATATGGTCATGCAGGTTGCGGCCGTAGAAATAGACCTGGTCGTCGAACCCCTCGCGGGGCACGAAGGCGTGCGTGTTGAAGATGACCCGGTCGCCCTCGACGTCGACCCATCCCGAACGCAGCCACTCGTCGAGCAGCGTGCGCGGCCGCACGTCCTTGCTCACCTGTTCGACGAGACCGTCGAAGGACGGCGACCCGTCCGTCGTTGAGCGCGGCAAGGGCAGCGGCGCACCGCTTTCGTCAAGATAGCCCGCCCCACCCGTCCACAGGCCGATGATCTGGGCCCCGAGCGATACAGAGGCCGGCGCCTCAAAGGCCTCCGGTTCCTCGCGGAAGCGTTTGACGTCCTTGCGATGGACGCCGGTCAAAACACTGACCCGGCTGTCAGTCAAAGGCTTATCGCCGACCCGGAAGTGTTTTCGCACCACCTCCACGTAGACGTTTTTCAGGAGCGCGCTCAACAACGGATAGGTGATGCCGTGGGCGATCAGCAGGCGCACCAGGGGTTCGAGCAGGCGCCGGACGGCACGTACCAGGGCCTTCGGGGGATCCGTGTTGTCCATTTTCCGCAGAAAACCGGTTCTTTTTAGCAACTCCTTGGGATGCCTCCCGCTTTTGGGAGCGTCCCCTTACGAATCCAATCTAGCATACGTGGGAAGAAATCCCACTTTTTTCTTGACGTGTGAAATTTTCCCACGTATGGTTGGAAAAAATATGGGAAATTTTCCCACAACCTTGAAGACCGATCGAAACCTTGGATACAGGAGTTCCAAAATGAAGATGAAACAGATTCCCGCTCTCATGATTTCCGCCGCCCTTATCGCCGTCAGTCCGGTCGCGGTGAAAGCCCAGGAAACGACGAGCGAAACAACGACCGAAACGTCGAGCGAAACGGCGGCCGAGACGACGACGGAGGATTCCGCTGTCAGTCCTCGCCGGGAACGACGACAGGATATCCGCGAAGCGCGCCAGGAGCGGCGCCAGGACACCCGCCGTTTCTCCAACCAGCGACCGGGCGGCCAGCGGTTCAACAACCAACGCCCCGGCGCCCAACGCTTCGGCGGGCAGAACCGGCGGATTGCCAATCACCGCCACGGCAACCAGCGCTTCGGCAAAAACCGGGGCGGCAACCCGCGCCGCTTCTCGCAAGGGCCGGGGAACCGCGGCGGTATATCCCGGCGGGCCGGCGGCGGGTTCCGGGGCGACCGCGGACGCCGTTGATCAAGGAATTACCCTCACCCTGTCTCCAGGGAACTCAAGGGCCGGCATCCGCCGGCCCTCTTTTTTTGCGGCGCCCGGGCTCAGTTCGGCTTCTTCGAATCCATCCAAATGGTCACCGGCCCGTCGTTGACCAGTTCGACATGCATGGCGGTGCGGAAGCGCCCGGTGGCGACCTCGACGCCCTGGTCGGCGAGGTTGTCGCAGAAGAGGCCGTAAAGGCGTTCCGCCGCCTCCGGATCGGCGGCTCTGGAAAAACCGGGCCGGTTGCCGCGTCGCCAGTCGGCGGCCAGCGTGAACTGGCTGACCGCCAACACCTTGCCGCCGACATCAAGCACGGAGCGGTTCATCTTGCCGGCGTCGTATTCGAACAGTCGCATGGCGGCGATCTTGCGGGCGAAGAAGGCACAATCGTCGGGCGTGTCTTCGGGTTCGGCGCAGACCAGCACGACCAGCCCGGCATCGATGGCACCGAGTATGTCTCCCGTATCGGCGTCGATGACGCTTGCCCGTATCACTCTTTGCAACAGTGCTTTGATGGGTCGTCTCCCTTTCTTTCGAGATCCTATGACGCAGACGGGTCGCCGTCACAAGTCCTCGCGGATACGCTGTGCGGCGGCGGCGGCAACCAGATCGGTTCCGTGTTCAGTCAAATGCCCATCGACAGGAAAGAACATCTGTCTCCCGGAATTCACAGCGCGGCGCGTTGCTTCGGGGGTATCGACGCACTTCAAATTCTCCGTTTCGCAGAGCTGCCGCACGCGGTCATTGACGATGGTCGTTGTTAGGGCCGTTTGCGGGACAGTAATGCCGAGCCTTTCGCGAATCGCCAAAACGGCTTCGTCCGCCTGGTACGACAAAGGAAATACGAGGAGGTAGAAATCCGATCCGGCGGCGCGCACCTTAGCGGCCATGTGACGAATCAACCCGGCGCAAATGGCCCACTGGCTTTCCATCGCCGGTCGGGTTTTCGGTTCGAGAAATAGGGCCTGTGCCGTGTGCTCCGGTGCGAACACCGCGTGATGGACGAGCCATGGGCTGATTTCCCATTTGCGCCCCTGGTCTACCCAGCCGTCGGCCGCCAAGCGATCGTAGCGGGCCTTGAATACGGTATTGCCGGTCAGCCGGGTGTCTAGGCTCTTCGGGTTCAGGGGATTGCCGGCCCCGGTGATCGGGTCGCTGACGATACCAATCGCCGCCTCGCCGATCTTGAAGGTCGGCCGCGCCCAGCGACGCACCGGTTCGAGGACGCGGGTCGTCAGCAAACGACTCACATAGGACCGGACCTTCTTCTGCGGCCCCTCCGCCTGTTCGATCAGCTGGCCGATCCTCTCAGCGACTTGTTCAGGTTTCCGATAAATGGTCGGCCCTTCGACCGGACAATCGTTTCCCGGAAGGAATCCCAGAACGACCACGTCCGGCTTTAGCCGCAGGACGTGGCGGTGCAGGCTACCAACATAGTTCCCCAGTCCATCACCCGGCCGGCCGGCGTTGATGACCTCGATCGGTGTTTTCGACCCAGCATTCAGCCGTTTTTGGAGCCGCGCCGGAACCGTCTTATCGTCATCGACGCCCCACCCGAAGACAAAGGAATCGCCGACGGCGACGATCCGGTAGCGTTGTCTGGGTTCGCCCGGCGGTTCTTGATGGGACCGGAAGCCGAGGCTATCGGTTGTCACCCGTGTCGAGAACTCCCGCGTCGAGAACTCTTCTCAATGCTGGGCGGCAGCAGGAATTTAGCCGTCAACGCATAAGGTTGGAATATACGGAGACCGCCTTCAACGAGCGCGAGGCAGATGATCAATGTCGACAGCAGCAATCCGATATTGGCCCACATCGCCTTTCTCCGGGACATACGCTTCGGTCGGAACCCGTCCTTTATAGGGACAGACGCGACAAGAGACCAAGCGTGGCGGGACCGCCATCGATCAATACCCACAATTATTTCGTGGTTTAGCCCCCCTCGACATGATAAACTTCCTAATATGTCTGCTTTGCTTTCGACCCTACTCTACCTGATCGGAATAGCGGCCGGTGCCACCGCCGTCGTTTTGTTTCTCGGCATGTTCACCATGGCCAGCGACGGCGACGAACATGCGGAAAAATCCAACGTCATGATGCGCTGGCGTGTCGGCCTGCAAGGCCTCACGCTGGCCCTCATCGCCCTGTATTTCCTGATACAGGGCTCCGGCTGAACGCAAAGCCGGTCCGATCGCCACTGAACTACCTCGGCTCTCATTCTGTGATGCCGGGCGAACGGCGTTGCGCACCGTTGCCGGTTACCTCTAAAGGCGGATGGCCGGCGCCTCGGTTCCAAACAGGCGATAGTGGTCTTCGGTGAGGTGTTGGTAGCACGTGGCGGCGAAAATCCTGTCGACCGTCTCACCGTTCCGCGTGATTGGCAATCTCAGGGATTCGAACTGAACGGCACGCATATTCGACAAGCGTGCCGGCTTGCGACAGACGATCGCCTGGCGCGTGTTGCGGACTTCATCGTATTCCGCGTAGTTGGCGTCCCGCATTTCAACGGGCTGCAATTCGGAGATCGACCGCCCGGTCAGGTCACGGCCGAACAACCGGGTGCGCTCGGTTCCCCAAAACCGGTAAACGAAGTCGACGGCGCCGGTCGCCCCGGCGGCGGGTTCGGTGACGACGTCGACGACGACGCACCAGGGAATAAGCGGCGGCGGCAGGGAATCAAATTGAAAGGCTGTACTCGACGGCGCCCAGGCGTCACCGCTCCGGGCCCGCCAATACTCGAACGCCGGGCGGATGACTTCGGACGCCTGAAGCGGGTCCTTGAGGACTTCGGTGGCCGGCGCATCCGGAGGCTGCATTTCCATGCAAGACAGCCTCCTACGGTTCGCGCGTTATTTCAATGGCCGGTATCGCTTCCCGCGTGGAAGTTGAAGACCGCACCCTCCTTGATGCCGGACGGCCAGCGCGCCGTCACCGTCTTCAGCTTGGTGTAGAAGCGCACCCCTTCCATGCCGTGGATCGAGTGGTCGCCGAACAAAGACGCCTTCCAGCCGCCGAAACTGTGATAGGCGACTGGCACCGGGATCGGCACGTTGACGCCGACCATACCGATGTTGATGTCGCGGACAAAGTCGCGGGCGGTGTCACCGTCGCGGGTGAAGATGGCGGCCCCGTTGCCGTATTCATGGGTCATCACCATGTCCTTGGCCTGGTCGTAGCTTTCGGCGCGGACCACGGAGAGCACCGGCCCGAAAATCTCGTCCGTGTAGACCGACATGTCGGTGGTCACCTTGTCGATCAGCGTGCCGCCGACGAAAAAGCCGTTCTCGTAGCCCTGCAGGTTGATACCGCGCCCGTCGACGACGAGGTCGGCACCGGCAGCCACACCTTCATCGATGTAACCCTCGATCTTCTCCTTGGCGGCACGTGTAACAACCGGCCCCATCTCGGCGGCCGGATCCGTGTAGGGGCCGACCTTGAGGCTTTGCACCCGCGGCGTCATGCGGCGGATGAACTCATCGCCGGTCTCCTCGCCGACGGTGACGGCGACCGAAATGGCCATGCAGCGTTCGCCGGCGGAGCCGTAAGCCGACCCGATGGCGGCATCCGTGACCTGGTCCATGTCGGCATCCGGCATGATGATCATGTGGTTCTTGGCGCCGCACAAGGCCTGCACCCGTTTGCCGTTGGCGCAGCCGGTCTCGTAGATGTAGCGCCCGATGGCCGTCGAACCGACGAAGCTGACGGCGCCGATGCGGGGGTCGGTGAGCAGCGTATCGACCGCTTCTTTGTCACCGTTGACGATGTTCAAGACGCCTTTTGGCAATCCGGCTTCGATCAACAATTCGGCGATGCGGATACCGGCGGACGGATCGCGCTCGGACGGCTTGAGAACGAACGAGTTGCCGCAAGCAATGGACAACGGGAACATCCACATAGGCACCATGGCTGGAAAGTTGAACGGCGTGATGCCGGCGCAGACGCCAACCGGTTGGCGGTTGGAGAAACTGTCGACGCCGACAGCGACACTGTCCGAGAACTCGCCCTTCAGCAGATGCGGGATGCCGCAGGCGAACTCGACGATCTCAAGACCCCGGGTCACCTCACCCTTGGCGTCCTCCAGGGTCTTGCCATGTTCGCTCGACACCAATTCGGCCAATTCGTCCATGTTGCGGATCAGAAGGTCGCGGAAGTTGAACATGACCTGGGCACGCTTGGCCGGCGGCGTCGCTGCCCAGGCCGGCTGCGCCTCGGCAGCGGCGGCGATCGCCGTGCGCACCTCATCGGCGCTGGCGAAAGGCACCGTGTTGGTGACCTCACCGGTCGCTGGATTGAAAACGTCTCCCGATCGCGCGGCTGTGCCGGCGACCCGTTCCCCGTTGATGAAATGGCAAAGGCTGTCGGTCATCGTCGCGTTCCTCCCGATGGATGGGCCTCCCTCTCGGGTCGACCACAATGGTATCCCACACACGCTAAAAATCAAATAAATTTTTCGCGTTTTGTTAATATTTAGAATTTTTATTTCGGCTCTTTTCCGCCGCCAAGGGCCGCAAGTCTGTTCCAATTCATTCAGTCGGAAAACGGCAAAACTCCATAAAAACGGTCTTGGCACCATAAAAACAAACCTTTTGGCCCTAACTCATGGAGCCCGTTTTCCAGGACGCTTAGGTCGCTGGGGGGCGAAATATCAATTGATTACGGACTAGCGGTTGCTCCCCGCACGTTGAACGCGCGTGAGAGGCACGTTTCATATTGCCGTAACACCGGGTGATGAGAATTCCAGCCGATTTTCTCGCCCCAAATTCGATAACTCGCACAGGGAGCAACAACATGAGCACCAAACAGAATTCTTCCGCAAAACAGACGCTGCGGGCGGCCAAGGACTTCTCGCGCCGCACCATGCTGAAGGGCGCCGCCGCGGCAGGCGCCGTCGCCGCGACCGGGCCCTGGATCGTCCAGGACGCCTTCTCGTCGTCGGGCGAAGTCAACATCATGTGCTGGACCGGCTACCTGCCGGAGGTCTTCCTCAAGGACTTCGAGAAATCGACGGGCATCAAGCCGAATTACACGGCCATGGGCTCCAACGAAGAACTCTTGAACAAGATGAAAGCCTCCAAGGGCCGCGGTTTCGACGTCATCACCCCGACGCTCAACCGCAAGGGCCAGTGGCAGCCGCTGGAGCTGACGCAGCCGTGGAACCTGGGCAAGATCTCCAACCTCGGCAACGTCGAGCCGTCCTTCGTTTCGGCTTCGGCAGCCTGGACCTGGGGCGGCGGCCAGCACCATCTGCCGCACATCTGGGGCACGGAAGCGATGGCCTGGCGCACCGACCTGTTCACCACCGAATACGGCAAGCTCAGTCTCGGCGATCTTTGGATTCCGGAAATGAAGGGCAAGGTCCAGGGCCGGCCGCACTCGACCATGGCCGGCATCGGCCGCCATTTGGCCGAGATCGGCAAACTGCCGCCGTTCACCGAAGCCTACAAGAACGAAGAGAGCATGCGCAAGATCTGGGAAGAGATCACCAAGTTCGCGGTCGAGCACAAGCCGTGGATCAAGGCCTTCTGGAACGACCACAACACCCAGAAGTCCAACTTCATGCAGAACGGTTGCGTCATCGGCCAGACTTGGGACGGCCCGGCCATCGAGCTGATGAAGGAAGGCAAGCCGGTCCAATACATGGCGCCGAAGGAAGGTGCCTTTGCCTGGCTCGACGGGCTCTGCATGCCGACCGGTGCCAAGAACACCGAACAGGCGCATGCCTTCGTCAACGCCATTTACACGGCCAAGGCCGGCGCCCAGATGGCGTCGAACTCGGGCTACAACGCCACCGTCAAGGGTGTCGCCGACATGCTCGACGCCAAGTCCAAGGAAACCTTCAACAAGGCCTATCCGGGCGACGCGCTGGCCAGGCTTTGGTGGTGGCCGGACGAGCCGACCTGGTACGCCGAAATCCGCGCCGAATACCGCGACAAATTCGTCGCCGCCTGATCGGATTTCGGGCTTGAACTCACCCAGGCCCCCGGGGTTCCCCGGGGGCCGCCGGGAGAGGGTATCTCCCGCGACCGTCGAAAGGCGGTGACGTTCGATTTATCTATTTTGCGTAATGAAATAATAACGCCGCGAACAGACAGGGTGGCTTAGACGGGGGAACGTCCATGAGTAGCGTTGAACTGGACCATGTGACCATTCGCTTCGGGGACTTCACGGCGGTCGACGACTGCAATCTGACCATCGAAGGCGGCGAGTTCTTCAGTTTCCTAGGGCCTTCCGGTTGTGGCAAGACGACGATCCTGCGCGCCGTTTCCGGTTTCAACGAACCGACCGAGGGCAACGTGCGCATCGGCGGCAAGGACATGCGCGGCGCCGGGCCCAACCAGCGTCCGACGGCGCTGATCTTCCAGAACCTGGCGCTGTTCCCGTTGATGTCTGTGGCCGACAACATCGCCTTCGGCCTCGAGGTGCGCGGCATCAAATACGAGGAGCGCCGGCGCCGTGCCGAGGAACTCTTGAACCTGATCGCGCTGCCGGGACAGGGTGACAAGATGGTCTCCGAGCTTTCCGGCGGCCAGAAACAACGGGTCGCCATTGCGCGCGCCTTGGCCGTCGAGCCGGAAGTGCTGCTCTTGGACGAGCCGCTCTCCGCCCTCGATCTCAAACTCCGCCAGCACATGCGCACCGAGCTCCGGGCCATCCAGCGGCGCGTCGGCATCACCTTCATCTACATCACCCACGACCAGGGCGAGGCATTGACCATGTCGGACCGGGTCGCCGTGATGAGCGCCGGCATCGTCCAACAGGTCGGCAACGGCACTGACATTTACAATCATCCGGCGACTGCCTTCGTGGCGTCGTTCGTCGGGGAGAACAACCCTCTGCAGGGGCGCGTCTCCAAGGCTTCCGACGGCTATGCGGTCATCGAGACTCCGTTCGGACCGCTGCGCGGCGCAAACAATCAGGGCCTGTTCGACGGCGACGACGCGTTCCTGTTCATCCGCCCGGAAAGCCTGGGCTTCGCCGAAAACGGGGCCGAGGGTGAGAACATCTTTGAGACGGAGATCATCAAGGAGGAGTTCGAGGGCAGCTTCGTCCATATCTTCCTCAAGGGCGAGACGCCGGACAAGGACATCCGCATGGCGATGACCAACGACGGCAACATCCCGCAGCTGTCGGGCGGAGACAGGGTCAAGATCAAGTTCGACCCGGATGTCGCCACCGCCCTGCCCTACGGGGAACTGGCCGATGAATAGCACGGAACAGCCTGTTCCCGCCGAGGCCGGCCCCGTTCAGCCGCCGCCCGCTCAACTGGCGCAAACCCAGATCACCCCGCAGTTGCCGGGGGCGCCACCGCCGTCACCCGGCATGCCAGCGATCACACCGGGCATGGGCGCGACGACGCCTTCGCCCGGAATGCCGGCCATCACGCCCGGAATGGGCGCAACCACACCGTCGCCCGGCATGCCGTCGATCACGCCCGGCATGGGCGGCGCACCGGCCCCGGCTCCGGTCCCTGTTCCGACTCCGGCCGCCAAACCTTCAGGCGGCGTCAACATCACCATCACAAATCCGGAACAATTGCCGGCCCTGCCGCCCGGCCAAACGGAACTCAAGCTGGTCATCCAGCAGGACCAGCCGGCCGTCGCCACGCAGGCCCATACGGGCCTCGGTTTCTGGGAAATATTCATCGCGCTGGTCGCGGCCCTCCTGATCGCGCCACTGCTTCAGCGCGAGGCCGGCAAATGGATGTCACTGGTCAGTGCCATCGATTTCGTTCGCAAGAACGGTTTGGCGATCTCGACCTATCTGGTCACCTTCTCCATGGGCTGGATCGTCTTCATGATCGTCCTGCCGCAGCTCAACATGCTCGACTTCTCGTTCCGCTACAGCCTGCCGCCGTCCGAGATCGGCGGGCCCCGCGACGTCTACACGCTGAAGAACTACAAGTACCTGATCTTCGGACGCGAAGGCAGCGACGAGATGTTCAATGTGCTGCACCTGGCGGTGTTCCTGAAGACGGTTGTCGCCAGTGTCTTCGTCACCGTGATCAACTTCGCCATGTGCTACCCACTCGCCTACTACATGGCGCAAAGCGTCAAAGGCAGCGGCCAGCGCCTCCTGTTCCTGTGCCTGCTGCTGCCGTTCTGGGTCAACGAGATCCTGCGGGCCTTCGCCTTCAAGCTGATCTTCGCCGAACAGGGCCTCGTCAACACGCTCTTGATCACCATCGGCATCTTCGACACGCCCTTCGACTTCTTCAAGGCGGACGTGGCGCTCTACACCGGCCTCACCTACGCCTATCTGCTGCTCATGATCTTCCCGCTCTACAACGCCATCGAGAGCCTGGATCACAACCAGATCGAGGCGGCCCGAGACATGGGCGCGTCGTGGACCAAGATCCATCTCCGCGTCGTCATGCCGCACGCTAAGCCGGGCATCGCATCGGGCTGTACCATGGTCTTCATGCTGTCGGCCGGCGCCCTCGCCGCACCGCAGATTCTCGGCGGCCCGTCGAGCCTGTGGTTCACCCAGATCATCCAGCAGTGGTACAACACCGGCGGTAACTGGCCGCAGGGATCGGCCTACGCCTTTGTGTTGCTCGTCGTCTGCATCATCTTCGTCCAGATCATGATGCGCGTCTTCAAGGTCAGCCTCGGGGAGATTGCGCAGCGATGACGTCTTCACAGATCCATAAGTGGGTGATCCGGGGCTACATCCTGCTCTTCTTCACCTACCTGTTCGGCCCGCTGATCATCATGTCGGCGTCCGCCTTCAATACGTCGAGCTATCCGACCATCACGCCGTGGGAGGGCCTGACCCTGCACTGGTTCTCGGACCTCGCCAATAACGAAAAGATCATGGACGGCATCGTCAACAGCCTGATCATCGGCGTCGGCGTCATCGCTGTTTCGGTGCCGATGGGGCTCGCCGGTGCCATCATGATGATGCAGGTGCCGGACCGGGTGCGGCCGCTCTTCTACACCATCGTCGTCTCTCCGGTCCTCATCCCCGGCGTCATCCTCGGCATCTCGACCGTCATCTTCTGGGACCGCCTGGGCGAGTTCTTCGGGCTTTCCTACGAGACCACCAACGATCCCTACTTCCTGACCATTCTGGGCCAATCGACCTTTATCTCCGCCTACTGCATGCTGGTCTTCATCGCGAGGCTACAACGTTTCGACAAGACCCAGGAAGAAGCGGCGTTGGATCTCGGCGCGACCCACGTGCAGGTCTTCTGGAAGGTCCTGATCCCGTTCCTGCGCCCGGCCATCCTGTCGTCCATCGTGTTGGCCTTCCTGACGTCCTTCGAGAACTACAATACGACCATCTTCACCATGGTCGCCAAGGGCACCCTGACCACGGAACTGGCCAGCATGAACCGCTTCGGCATCACGCCGGAGATCAGTGCGCTGGCCGTGGTCATCCTCGGCCTGACGCTGTTCGGCGCCGTCATCTACGAGATCCGCAAGCGCCGCGAGGAAGCGGCGGAAGAACGCAGCAAGGCACAGGCCAAGATGAAGAAGGTCAAGGCCGAGCCGGTGGCGGCCTAGCCCCATGAACGCCAGGTGCCCGACAGCAAGGAGACGGCCATGACATCGACGGTCCATAAGATCGAACGGTATTCCCTCCAGGTGCTCAACAAGAAATCGGGCACGCACCGGGGCTCGATCATCGTCCGCCTTTACGACGACAGCGACGACATCTGCGGGACCGCCGTCTTCAAGGATTACGGCGATCGCAGCGGCGAGGTGCCCATGGGCGACGCACGAGGCGAACGAGTCACGGCTTACTACGACATCTCGTTCTTCCAGGCCTTCATCGAAATCCTGCGTTCCGAGGACGAGCTCTACTGGAAGGTCCACTGGGTGCAGATGGGCCCCAACCGCGAGGTCTCCGACGTGTCGCTGGACACCAAGAAGGAGATCATCGGCGAGTTCTTCTCGCGCCATGTGGGCTGAACCGGAGCCGGTCCGGCGGTAGGGGAATAGGCGCGAGGACCGATGGTCACCACGACGAAACCGGGCAAGATCGCGGCCGTCGTCCTCGCCGCCGGTGCCTCGACACGCATGGGCGACGCCAACAAGCTGCTGGCCGAAATCGACGGTCGCCCGGTCATTGAATGCGTCGTGCGCGCCGCCCTATCTTCGGAGGCGGACGAGGTCATCGTCGTCACCGGATTCGAGTCCGGGCGCATCCGCGAAGCCCTCGCCGGTTTCGCGGTCCGTTTCGCCGACAACCCGGAACATGGGGCGGGGCTGAGCACATCGGTGAAGGCCGGGATCGGTGGATTGACCGAGGACACCACCGGCGCCGTCGTTCTCCTCGGTGACATGCCGCGGGTGACGCCGAACGTCATCGACCGCCTGATCGCCTGTTTCCGCCGCCGTGGCAGCAACGTCATCTGCCGGCCCGTCTTTGGCGACAAGGCCGGCAATCCGGTGCTCTGGCCCCACGATCTGTTTGCCGCCCTCAAGGCGGTCGACGGCGATAAGGGTGGGCGCGATCTCCTGAAAACCCACGACGACCGCCTCTGCCCCATCGGTGTCGACACCGACGGCATCTTCTTCGACATCGACGAGCCGGGAGATTTGGACAGCGCCGGGGCCTAGCCTTCGGCTCTATCGTCCTTCACCGGGCGTCTGTTTCGGCCGAGTGCATTTTTGCACATTTTCCTTTCGCCAACAGTCGCAACAGATACGACGGCGACGATATTCGCCGAACCCAATCGAAAATGCGCCCGTTACCCCGTCTTCGCTTCGGGCACTTAGGATTGGGCGGTTTGGGGGAGATCGGCTCTCCCCAACGGTCCCGGATAACGCGCTGTCCCATAGCTACATAAATTTCGAAATGGTTGTGGGCGTTGTGAAATATCCTCATGTGTTCCCCAAAAATAATCAGGCAAAGTTATATAATCAAAGGAATTATCGTCATACATAGTATGAAGTATTATTCATGTTATTATGCCCGATCACCTACCCCCACTCGCCGCGCTGAGAGCACTCGATGCGGCCGCCCGTCATGGCAGCTTCACCCTTGCTGCGGCCGAGCTGAACGTGACGCAGAGCGCGGTCAGCCATCAGATCCGCCATCTGGAGGAGCTCTGGGGGCTCGAGCTCTTTGCACGCGATGCGCGGCCGCTCGCCTTGACCAAGGCCGGCGCGGCGCTGGCGCCGGTTGCCCGGGACTTTTTTTCGCGGTTGTCAGTCACCCTGGAGAGCGTGCGCGCCGAAGGCCTACGCGGCCCCCTCAAGATCAGCACGCTCGAGTCTTTTGCTTTGACTTGGCTCGTACCACGGCTCGATGATTTTGGTACGCATCATCCCGAGATCGATATTTGGATATCGACCAAGGACCATTTGGTCGATTTTGCGCTCGAGGATGTCGACCTGGCGATCCGGCTTGGCCACGGCGACTATCCGGGATTGCACTGCACTCTGTTGCTGAACGAGTATGTCTTTCCGATCTGCAGCATGCAGCTGGTGGAGCGCCTCGGCATGCCAACCGGTCCGGTCGATCTTGCACGCTTTCCCCTACTGATGCGCCATGACGAAATGGTCAGCCCGGATTGGGGGTCTTGGCTTGCCGCCGCTGGTGTGCCGGACCTGCCAATCAACGAGGGACCGCGCTTCCTCAACTCGAATATGGCCCTGCAAGCGGCGATCGCGGGTCAGGGCGTGGCGCTGGTGCGTAGCGCGCATGTCGACGGTGGTCTGAGCGCCGCCGGCTTGGTGCGCCTGTTCGATGTGCATTGCCCGGCCGGGGCCGCCTATTATTTGGTCTGCCCGGAAGGGACGCAGACACGCCCGAGGATTGCTGCGTTTCGCGACTGGATCAAAACCGAGGCGGCCCGATCACAACAGCAATACGACGGCGAAGTCGAGGCAATCGATTGCTTGACGCCGGACAGTTGACCGCGGCCAGGACGTTGCGGACCTCGGAAAGAGCCGGCCTCCGCGGCACCGCCGACGAATCCACGCTCAATATTGGCGCGTGACAAATATTCGACTCTTCGAATAATATCGAACGATGGATGGAACGAAAGCCGTCGATGCCTTTGGCGCCCTCGCCCATCCCTACCGGTTGACCATCTTCAGGATCCTCATCCGGCAGGGACCGAACGGCCGCTCGGCCGGCCAAATCGCCGATTTTCTCGGCGTCGCGCCGTCGAGCCTTTCGTTTCACCTCGGTCAGTTGGAGCGTGCCGGTTTGATCCGCGCCCGGCGGCACAGGCGGCAGATCTTCTATGCCGCCGACATCGAGGGCACACGGCGGTTGCTGGCCTTCCTGACCGAGGATTGTTGCAACGGCCATCCCGACATTTGCGGCGAGATGGCGCGGCTGGTGGAGACCTGCGGGGGGGTCGGCGTGGACGGCAAGGTCTTCAACGTCTTGTTCCTGTGCACGGGCAACTCGGCGCGCAGTGTCATGGCCGAGTGCATCATCAACCGGGAAGCACCGGAGCGTTTCAAGGGGTACAGCGCCGGCAGCCACCCGTCGGGAAAAATCGACCCGGCGGTCCTGGCGCTGCTCGAAAAGTCCGATTTCGACACGAGCACGCTCCGTTCCAAGAACTGGGCCGAGTTCGCGACGGACGACGCGCCTCAGATGGACTTCGTGTTCACGGTCTGTGACAACGCCGCCGGCGAGATCTGCCCGATCTGGCCGGGCCAGCCGATGAGCGCCCACTGGGGTGTGCCCGATCCGGTCGCCTTCGTCGGCAATGCCGCCGAAAAGCAGGCCCATCTCGGCGACGTCTTCCGCATGCTGAGCAACCGCATCAGCATCTTCGTCAACCTGCCGATCGCATCGCTTGACAAGCTGGCCCTGCAGCGGCGGCTCGAAGAGATCGGTGCCGGGTCGTGAGCCGATTGCCGTTAACCGCCGATCACGCCGCAAGCGACTCGCGGGCCACCGCCTTTCGGCAGCTTCGGGTCGGCGGGTGTCTCGCCGTAAGCGTGGATCATGATCGACCGCCCCTTGATCTCCGCCAACATGAGCGACATGACCGGCACCGGCGTTGCGGCGTGCCCGGTGGCGTCGACCTGGAGTTCCGGCAGGTCGCCGGCCGGTTTATGCATGCCGTGGCTAGAGGCACCGTGATGCGCGGCTCCGTAGTGCCCGCCGGCGGCCAGCCCGGCGACCTTCTTGCCGCCTTTCATGCCCGGCCGGCAATCGCCGTTCTGGTGAATGTGGAACGCATGGGCGCCGGGCGTCAGACCCTTGATATCCGGATGAAGCATGATCCCGTGACCGCTGGCCGCCACGCGGATCGTGCCCATGGGTTCATGGACACCGTCGGCGGAGATGCGATGCACCTTGATCAGCAATTGATCGCCGGCACCGGCCGGGACGGACAGAATCATGACGAGGACAGCCAGCCAACCGATACGCCGCATGTGTTGTTCTCCCTATCGACGGATGTATGGTGATCACCATAAGGCGAGTGTGGATATTTGAGAACCGTGAACATGAGCGGGCCGCGGCTCTGAATACGCGCCGCCAACCGCCTGACCCGAGGAGAGAGGAAGGACGATGACGACACGCGTGGCAATCAACGGCTTCGGCCGCATGGGCCGGCTGGGGCTTCGAGCCGGCTGGGACCGGAACGACTACGACATCGTCGCCGTCAACGACCCCCATTGCCCGCCGGAGACGGCGGCGCACCTCCTCGAGTTCGACACCGTGCACGGCCGCTGGGACCGGGGCATCGGGTTCACCGGGGACAGCCTGACCGTTGAGGGCAAGACCCTCGCCCATACGGCCGCAGCCCGACCCGAGGACATCCCGTGGACCGGCGACGACGTCGACATTGTCGTCGAATGTTCCGGCAAGTTCAAAACGTCACCGGAACTGCAGAGCTATCTGGAGCGCGGCATCAAGAAGGTCCTGGTCTCGGCACCGGTCAAGGACGAGGGCGCGCTCAATCTGGTCATGGGCATCAACGACGACCTCTACGATCCGGCCCAGCATGACATCGTCACCGCGGCGTCCTGCACCACCAACTGCCTGGCGCCTGTCGTCAAGGTCGTCCACGAGAATTTAAGCATCGTGCACGGTGTCATCACCACCATCCACGACGTCACCAACACGCAGGTCATGGTCGACGCACCGCACAAGGACCTGCGCCGGGCGCGCTCCGGGCTCAACTCCCTGATCCCGACGACCACCGGGTCGGCGACGGCGATCACGCTGATCTACCCGGAACTGACCGGCAAGCTCAACGGCCATGCCGTGCGCATGCCGCTCCTCAACGGGTCGCTCACCGACTGCGTCTTCGAGGTGGCCCGCGACACCACGCCGGAGGAGATCAACGGGCTGTTCGATGCCGCTGCCGCCGGACCGCTCAAGGGCATCCTCGGCATCGAGCACCGGCCCCTGGTGTCGACGGACTTCGTCAACGACCCCAGATCGAGTATCGTTGACGGCCCCTCGACCATGGTCGTCGACAAACGCCAGGTGAAGATCTACGCCTGGTACGACAACGAATGGGGTTACGTGAACCGTATGATGGAACTGGCCGGCAAGATGGCGGCGAGCCTATGACGGCCGCGCCGAATCCCGGCGTGGGCGCCGGCGAGGCCGAGGCGCCGGTCCTCAGGTTTCGCACCTACCTGGTGGTGACCATCGCCTACTGGGCGTTTACGGTCACCGACGGCGCCATCCACATGCTCGTCGTCCTGCATTTCCACAACCTCGGCTACAAACCGCTGGAAATCGCCTTTCTGTTCCTGTTCTACGAAGTTTTCGGCATCATCACCAACGGCATGGGCGGATGGATCGCCTCGCACCTGGGGCTCAACCGGACCATGATCACCGGCGGCTTTCTCCAGGTTTTCGCTCTAGCCATGCTGGCCGTCGATCCATCGTGGTTGTCGGTGTCTTACGTGATGACGGCGATGGCCCTTTCCGGCATCGCCAAGGACCTCAACAAGATGAGCGCCAAATCCAGCGTCAAGTTGCTGGTCACCAAGGACCAGGATTCGAAGCTGTTCAAGTTGGTCGCCGTCCTCACCGGCTCGAAGAACGCGCTCAAGGGCGCCGGCTTCTTCCTGGGCGGTCTTCTGCTCTACCTGATCGGGTTCCGTTGGGCGCTCGCGGCACTCGCCGGCGTCCTTTTCCTGGTCTACGTCTATGCCGCCTTCGCGCTGCCAGCGAGGATGGGGACGGCGAAAGCCAAGGCCAAGTTCAAGGAGATCTTCTCCAAGAACCGCGACATCAATTTCCTCTCGGCGGCCCGGTTTTTCCTGTTCGGCGCGCGCGACATCTGGTTCGTCGTTGGCCTGCCGGTTTTCCTGAGTTCCGTGATCGGTTGGAACCATGCCGAGATCGGCAGTTTCCTCGCCGTCTGGGTGATCGGTTACGGCATCGTCCAGGCCTCGGTCCCGGCGCTTCTGAGAAAAGGCGACCACGGTCTCGGCCCAGACGGGGCCAGTGCCCGCAACTGGGCCTTCGGGCTCGCCCTCTTCCCGGCCGCCATCGCCGTCGCCCTGATGATGGGTTATGACCCGGCTCTGACCTTGATCATAGGCCTCTTGGCCTTCGGCGTCGTCTTCGCCGTCAATTCATCGGTGCACTCGTTCTTGATCCTATGGCTGTCCGACCGTGACAAGGTCGCCATGAACGTCGGCTTCTACTACATGGCCAATGCCGGCGGGCGACTGACGGGAACGGTGCTGTCCGGCCTTGTCTATCAAACCCAGGGCTTGGTCGGCTGCCTGTGGTGGTCGACGGGCTTCGTCCTCTGCGCCGCCGCCCTCTCGGTGCTGCTGCCGAGCCACGGGCAAAAGAGCGTGAAAGAGGCCGCGGAGTGAGGAGCGGGCGGGTCGGTTTCGTCACCTGACCGAGCGGAAAGGGCCTGAGGCGTTGTTCCCCCTGGGCCGGCAAATTCTATTCCGCCAGGAAACGGAACCGGTATTCGGCCTCCAGCGGCCGGCCAATGTCGTCTTCGGCGAAATAGGTGACCGTCACCGTAATCGTCTTTCCGGTCGGCTCCGACCACACCCAGGCCGGGCGTTTGGTGACCAGCGACCCGCCCGGGGGCAGACGGTCAGCGCCATAGAGCTGGGCGATATCACGGAGCACGTCGGTACAGTAGCGGTGGAAGGTTTCCCCGCCTTCGTAGCATTTCTTGTATCCAAGCAGGGTGATGCCGGCCCGACCCGAGGTCTCCCGCAGCGTCACCGGATAGAGGACCCACACCACGCCTTCGGGGACCGCTTCCGGTTTCGGCAAGCCGCCACGAGCCCGCTCGCCCGCGGTCGCCGACAGCACCGCGCCTTCGGCAGCCTGGGCAGGTACGACCGAAGGGGCCACGACCAGGAATGCGGTTAACAAAACGATTGACGGCATGTCTCTTTCCCAGGTCCCCGTCTGCTTAGTGGCAGTATGGTGGATCGGGCAGCAGCTGAACATAACGCAGCCTGCCGGCGCCGGGTGGGTTATAATCGAGGCGAGCCGACAAACAGCCAGCGAGGCAAGGCCATGGTCAGGAAAAGCAGGACGGTGGTACTCGATTGCGAGGAGGAATTCGGGCCCGAGTGGAACTGGATGCCTAAGAAGCTGGTCGACCTCGCCGCCTGGGTCGACAAATACCTGGCTTTGGTGCCGGAGGAATACCGCGACAGCGCGTCTTTCGAAACCGTCGGTCTTAGGGATTCCAAGCGCGAGTTCTGGCTCAACGTGAAGGTCTACTACTACCGGCCGGAGACCGACGAGGAGATGGAGGAACGCCTCGCCGACGAGGAAAAGCAGAAGCTCGAACAGCAGAAAGCGGAACGGCAGATGCTGGAGGACCTTAAGGAGAAGTTCCGCAACCGCTGACAGCCGGTCTCGGCGCCCCTGCGCGCCGCTGGCTGCGCCGTCAATCCGTCCATCGCCTCGTTTCTTATCGTCGCCTATTCCGCCGCCTTGGCCGCATCCTCACCCTTGAGCCACCAGGCGTGCATGGGCAGGAACATTTCTTCCAGATCGCGGACCTGCTGCGTCGCCCGGTATTCGACCCGCGGCGGCACCTCCGGATAGACGGTGCGTTCGACCAGCCCGTCGCGCCCGAGGGCGCGCAGCTGTTTGGTCAGCATGGTCTGGGTGATGCCGTCGATCTGGCGGCGCAGGTCGTTGCAGCGCTTCATGTCCTGGACGATGAGGATCTGCAGGATGATCAGCTTCCATTTGCCGCCGATCAGTCGCCGCCGGCGTCACCGGCAAGGAACGCCGCCACGGCCGGCCCGACCTCGTCCAGAGCGCCGGCGCCGAAGCGGTCGACCACTAGGTCGGGCGACATCTGGTGACGAAACCAGGTGACCTGGCGCTTGGCGAAGTTGCGGGTCGTCTTTTCCGCCGCCACAACTACCGATTCCAGGTCCTCGCCCGCCTCGAGATACCGGCGGATCTCGGGCACGCCGAGGGCCTTGAGCACCGGCAGGCCGGGATCGAGCGGCCGACCCTCCGTCTCTCGCACCTGGAGAGCGGCCAAGAGAGTGCGGACCTCATCGACGGCGCCCGCCGCGACCATCTGGCGAAAGCGCCCCTCGATGATTTGGTAAAGGGCGTCGCGCGGCGGGTCGAGCAAGATGGTGAAGAAGCGCGCCCGCAGCGCCGGACCAGGCGCCTGGTCGGCATGCCATTGATCGAGCGTCCGCCCAGTCGCCGCGGCCACCGCATAGGCGCGGACCAGGCGCTGGCGGTCGGCGGCGTTCAAGCGTTGGGCAGCGGCTGCGTCGAGACGGGCGAGGGCCACGCGGAACCCCTCGCCGCCGAGGCGCTCGTAAAGAGCGCGGGCTTCGGCCATCCTGTCGTCCGGCACCGGTGGCACCGGGGCGATGCCCTCGGTGAGCACTTTCACGTAGAGCCCCGTGCCGCCGCAGACGATGGGCAGCTTCGCGCGGCGCCAGATCCCCTCGATCGTCTCGACGGCCCGGTCCAGCCACCAGCCGGCGGAACCCTGATCCGCCGCCCCGAGAACGCCGTAGAGGTGGTGCGGCACTCGTGCCAAGTCGGCCACGCTGGGCCGCGCCGACAGGATACGGAGATCGGAGTAGACCTGCATGCTGTCGGCATTGACGATCTCGCCCCCGAAGGCCTCGGCGACATCCAGCGCCAGGGCGGACTTGCCGCTCGCCGTCGGCCCGGCGACGATGACGACGGGCCCATCCTCCGGGTCCGTCAGGTTTGGCTTTTCGTCGGCCGTTTTTTGGGGCAGGTTCGCCACCGCTGGAACCCCCTTTCCGGCTCCGATCCGTCAACGCTCGTCGCAGCCGTTTTACAGGATTATGGCGCATGGACAACGTGCTAACGGTGGTCGCCCCCGGTGCGGGCGGCGTTTCCGGGAAAACGGCCGCCGATGTCTCGGACGCGCTCAGGGACCTGGGCGCCGAACCGAGGGCCGCCGAATGGCTGGCTCCCGAACAGGCGTTCGATATCCTTTACGCCGGGTCTACCGGCGGTATTGGCCCCGCCACCGCTGAGGTGACGGCCGGGCTCGAGGATCTCAGCACGGCACTCGGTGTCGACATCGCAGCACAGGCAGCGGCGACGCGACGCAAGGACCTGCTCATCGCCGATATGGACTCGACCATGATCACCGGCGAGACCCTTGACGAGCTGGCCGATTACGCCGGTCTCGGACAAGAGGTGGCCGCCATTACCGAACGCGCCATGCGGGGCGAGATCCTGTTCCGTGATGCCCTTGCCGAACGGGTCGCCATGCTCGAGGGATTGGCCGCCGAAACCATGGTTGCGGTCGCGGACGCCATCATCTATTCACCGGGCGCCGAGGCGTTGGTGCGGACCATGAGCGTCGCCGGCGCCAAGACGGCCCTGGTCTCGGGGGGCTTCGGTTTCTTCACAGAACGCGTCGCGGCACATCTCGGCTTCGCCTTAAACAAGGGAAATCGGATCGAAATCGCCGAAGGACGGCTGACCGGGCGGGTCGTTCCGCCGATCGTCACCAAGGACGTCAAGCGGGACATCCTCATCGACATCGCCAGCTGGAATGCCATTCCGCTGGCCCGCACGCTGGCCGTCGGCGACGGTGCCAACGACGTACCGATGATCCGGCGCGCTGGTCTCGGTGTCGCCTATCGCGGCAAACCGGCCTTGAGAGACGCCGCTGATGCCATCGTCTCTCATTGTGATTTGACTGCACTTCTCTACTTCCAGGGGTATGGCCTGGAAGCAATTTCGTCGTAGGTCATTGAAATAAAAAGATAATGAATTAACCGATACGATTAATTGTAGACTTTTTTTTTCCTGGTCCTCACGTCTACCAGTTGTGATCCAACTCTTTTCGGAGTCAAGATGATCACCTCTGACAGTTGTAAGACAGGAGGATTCCATGACATCCGTTACCAGTGCATTGAACGCCGCCCGGCTGATCTCCGCGATCGACAGCCTGGCCCTCGAGGAAGGGATGGAACTGACCATCGGTACCGATTTCGAGACCTATGCGGAGTTGCGCCGTTACCAGGAGGGACGCGGCCCCGTATCAACCATGTTCGACCCGGCCGTGGCCGACGTCAACGAGATGAACGGCTTCTGGGTGTTGGGCCGCAACACGGCCGGCGACATCGTCCACACGCAGGCGGTCCGCAGTTTCGACATGAACGATGAAGCCACCGCCCGGCGCTTCTACGGCAACCTCGATTCCTATTTCTCCAAGGTCCACGACGCCGACGCCCTCGGCGCGCGCTGCGCCTTTCCGATGATGCAACAGCGCATCCAGGGCGGGAAAGTCTGCTATCACGGCGAAATCTGGCTGTCGCGCGAGTATCGCGGCCGCGGCCTGTCGGCCCTGTCTGTTACCGCGCCTTCTGATGGCGCTCGCCTTCGTGCGTTGGGCGCCGGTCTACATGTTCGGATTGGTGCCGGCTAAGCTCGCCAGCTGCGGCATCGCTTGCCAGTACGGTTACTACCATGTGGAACCGGAAGGGTTCGTGCTCGAAGGGGGCGGTCCGGCGACGGCTAACCGCTGGCTCGTCTGGATGGCGGACGACGACCTTCATCGTCTTCTCCGGCAAGCCCCAGAAGCGGAAAGCTCGAACGGTGAAATTGCGAAACGCAAGCCAGGGCCGGCGCCCCAAGCCAGTCTTTCAACGGCAACAGCAGCCGGTGATAGGACGCCCACTTCGGTTCTTCACGTGGTGCCCGAATGGCAGCAAGAACCCGGTCATAACGCGGCAGCCCGCTGACCAAGACTTCTTCGAACGGCTGGCGCGTCAACCACCCGCCGCGCGCCGGCCGATCGACGCGGTCGCGCCGCGACCCCTCGACGGACCTCGCCCAACCGCGCCCCAGGATGCTGGTGATCGGCGCCCTGTCGCCGACGCTGTCGTAGACGACGGCGCCGTCCCAATCGCGGCGCCGATAGACGACGGCGCGGTCATAGAGATCCCGGGCCGACTCGAAAAAGGCGTTGCGCCCGTTTTCCTTCCAGGCCTTGTAGGCGCGGGCGACAGTGGCCACCTGGGCGTCGATTTCCGAAACGTCGCCGGTGCAGACGAACGAGCGGTTGCCCAGCTCGACGCCCTGGTAGGTGGTGGAGGCATTGATACGTTCAAGCGCCCGATCCTTGGTCAGGCCGTAGGTGCAGTACCAGCCATGGAAGTTTTGTTCGAGACCGATGACGGCACCATCCTGCAGGGTCGCCAGCCAATGGCGCGCCGAATCCAAGGATTTTACACAGACGGAATTGACGTCCCACTTGAGGGTAAAGCCACCACTGGCGATCAGAACCTTGATCATACCGAACTCGTGGTAAGCGAAACCGTCGAAGCTGGTCCTTTCGAAGTCCGCCGCGAAAAACCGGCCGTCGTCACCGATCCACCAAGCACCGATGGCGCCGGTAATCGTCGAGCGCGAGGTCCTAACGAAGAGTTCCATGGACTTAACCGTACCGGGCGCCTCGCATCATGCCACTGGCGGTGTAGCCCTCAGCCGTTGCGTCGTCGAGGGCTTCGCCCAATCCACTCTCGAGCCCGTCGAAGAAATAGGATACCGGAACGTTCAGGATCCGGGACAGTTCAAGCAATTGTGAACCGGACACCTCGCCGCCGCGTTCCATCTTGGAAATCGCCTGCTGGGTAATACCTCCCAGCTGGGCCCCGAGGGCCTCTTGGCTGATATGGAGGACGACGCGGCGCCGGCGAATCTGGTTGCCAATATGCGCTGCCGTTGAAGCTTTCATCGAATCATCTCCGGCGATGTGCTGCTATACAATCGTAGTTCTCCCTGTCGGCGCTTAGCAAGCGTAAAACGACCGATCATTTCACGCGGAGATTACACAACTGTTAACGGTAAAGAACAATATGAGGTTGTGTTCGCGCGTCAATTTCTTGCCGCTCCCCGCGGGAAACACCACTATCGCCTTAACAATTACAAGTAAGTGGGCGGAATCGACGAAAACTTCTACGTGATTTAACATATGGAGAGTCATATGCGAGGAACAACCTCACTCGACAAGGAAATCGGGCGCCGCCTGCGCCAAGCACGACTGGCCGAGAACCTGACACAAGACGGCCTGGCCAAGAAACTCGGCATCAGCTTTCAGCAGGTCCAGAAGTACGAAAACGGATCGAATAGGGTTAGCGCCAGCCGCCTTTTTTCGGTCGCCAAGGTGCTCAACCTCCCGATTACCTATTTCTATGACGAAATCGAAGGTCCCGGGTCGGCGGTGGCCACGGCCGAAGACAGCGCCCTGCCCGACCGCGTCATCCGCGTCGCTCGTGTCCTCAGCGAGATTCCGGACGGCGCCATCAAGGACCAACTCTTTCAGTTGGTGAAAGTCGTCGGACGCACCGGCTGACGGCACGATCCGGCACCGCCGCGCCGACCAAGTTGGGGCGCGGTGTTGCCGGCGGGGGAAACACGCTCCCCCTCAATCCAAGACCAGAGACACCATCCCGTCGGCGAGCTTCGGCTCGAACCATGTCGACTTCGGTGGCATGACGCCGCCGGAGTCGGCGACCGACATGAGATCGCCGAGTGATGTCGGGTAGAGGGCGAAGGCGGCTGCCATTTCGCCGCTGTCGACACACCGCTCCAGTTCCGCCATGCCCCGGATCCCGCCGACGAAGTCGATCCGCTTGTCGACCCTCGGGTCACCGATTCCAAGGACGGGTCCCAGCAGACGATCGGTCAACAGACTGATATCGAGGGCGGCGACGGGATCACCGGCCGGGGCCGCCTCTTTCGGCTGCAATCGATACCAGGCACCATCTAAATAGAGCCCGAATTGCCGTGCCGTATCCGGCTTGTGTGCGGCCGCGCACGGCTCGATCGTGAATGGCTGACCGATGCGGTCGAGGAATGCGGCGGCGTCCAGTCCGTTGAGGTCCCGAACGACCCGGTTGTAATCGAGGATTTGCACCTCATCGTCGGGGAGCGTCACGATCAAAATCATTATAGGGTTCGTCGCCATTATGGGATGGATTGGCCTGGCGCCGCGCCGCCGCCACACGTGAGGCCGCCGCCGAGCGGTGGTGGCCGTCGGCGATATAGATCGCGTCCATGGCCGAGAATGCTGCGGTCAGCGCATTGCTCTCGTCAGCGTCGGCGACGACCCACAGTGTATGGGAGACGGTACCATCTTCCGAAACGCTGTAGGCGGGCGGCAACGCCGTCACGGCGGCGATGACCTCGGCAATCGATCCATCAGCGCGGTGCGTCGCCATCACCGGACCGGTCTGGGCGTTCAGGGAATCGATCTGGCGGACCCGGTCGTCTTCCTTGTCGGGACGGGTGAATTCGTGGCGTTTGATGCGGCCGGCTTCATAAGCGGCGACGGACCCGCCGGCGACGATGCCGGTCTGCGCGTGATCACCCATCTCGACTCGGTAGACGTAGTAGTAGGGACTGTCGTCCTTGACCAGAACGCCCGATTCCAGCATCGCCCGGAGGTTATCCGCGCCTTTCGCGTATACAGCGTCCGAATAGGGGTCGGTTCCCGGCGGCAAGTCGATTTCCGGCTTCGAAATATGAAGGAAGCTCCAGGGCCGCCCGGAAGCCCGCTGGCGTGCTTCTTCCGTATTGAGCACGTCATAGGGCGGGGCGATGACATCGGCCGCGCTTTCGGCCGTCGGCCGCAACCCCCGGAACGGCCGCGCCAGCGGCCCGCTGTGATTTGCCATGGCCCTACTCTGCAGCGACCGGCGGAAGCTCGCCGAGCGCACGTTCTAGTTCGACGTTGTCGTGCGCATGATCGACGAGCTTGCCGTCGAGGAAATCGGTGTAGGCCTGCATGTCGAAATGGCCGTGACCGGAAAGGCCGAAGAGGATCGTCTTCCGGATCCCTTCTTCCTTGCACTTGAGGGCCTCGTCGATGGTCTGCTTGACGGCGTGGGTCGATTCGGGGGCCGGGACGATGCCCTCGGCCTGGGCGACGGCGGTATTCGGCTTGTGGCTGCCGCTCGGGCTGACGCCTTCATATTTGTAGTAAATGTGGGCCGGCGTATCGAGCGCCTGCTCCAGGCGCCGGGCCCGGTACAGCGGTGACGGCCGCCAAAGTTTCAGGACATCGCGGACCGGCGTCGGGATTTCGACCTCGCGCTCGGTGGTCACCTCCTGGCCGATCAATGCCATCGAGAACAGCGGCGCTAAGTCGTCGGGCCCGATCGGGTTTCGGGTCGCGGGATGCAGGACCGGAACGGGCGGTTCCGGCAGATCGGCCATAATGTTGTACCAAGTCTTCGGAATGCGGTCTTCCGGCAGAAAATACTTAACGGTGTCGCTCATCGTTGCCCCCGAAATTGAGGTGTGTGCAATGGTATGAGCGACATTTTAAACCAACGTTCCGGCCCCTGCAAAAACAAACGGCGCCCGAAGGCGCCGCCCTGGTCTTTCCAAAGAACAAACAGCGCCCGTGGGCGCCGCCCCGATACCGACAAAAACAAACGGCGCCCGAAGGCGCCGTTTGCGTCGATCAGGAGGACCTATCAAAATTCCCCGATCAACCTTTCTCCAAACGGATGGCGACGAACCTAAGGCCGCCCTGTCCTTCGAGCAGGAACAGAACCGACTTGCGTCCGGCGTCCTTGGCCTCTTCGACCCTCTGTACGACTTGCGTCGGCGTGGTCACCTCCTCCTGTGCCACCTCAACGATCAGATCACCGGTCCGAATGCCCTTTTCCGATGCCGGTCCGCCATCGTCGACTTCGGTGACGACGACCCCCTTAGCCTCTTCGTCGATCTTGTACCGTTCCCTAAGACTGTCCGTCAGCTCCGATAAGGTCAAGCCCAACTCGTCGATTTCGCGCCGTCCGCCCGGTCCTTCCGTACGCGCGGCAACCTGGGCCTTGTCATCCAATTCACCGACCGTGACCTTGAGGTTCTTTCGCTTGCTGTCCCGCCAGACGACCACATCGACCGGTTTCCCGACTTCCGTATCGGCAACGGTTCGCGGTAAGGCGCGCATCTCGGCGACCTTCTTGCCATCGAATTCGAGGATAATGTCACCGGCTTTGATCTCGGCCTTTTCCGCCGGGCCTTCCTTGATCACGCTCGCCACCAATGCACCCTCGGCGGTGTCGAGACCCAGCGATTCGGCGATCTCTTCGGTCACCTGCTGGATGTGGACGCCGAGCCAGCCGCGCTTGACCTCGCCGTGTTTCATCAACTGGCGGATGACCGGCTCGGCGGTCGAGGTCGGAATGGCGAAGCCGATGCCGACGGAGCCGCCGGAAGGCGAGTAGATGGCCGTGTTGATGCCGATCACCTGGCCGTCGAGGTTGAACATGGGGCCACCGGAATTCCCGCGGTTGATCGAGGCGTCGGTCTGAATGAAATCATCGTAGGGACCGGCATTGATATCGCGCCCGCGGGCCGAGACGATCCCGGCCGTCACCGTGCCGCCCAAACCGAACGGGTTGCCGATGGCGACGATCCAGTCGCCGACCCGCGACTTATCCGAGTTGCCGAAGCTGACCGGCGTCAGGTCGGTGTCGCTCTTGACCTTGAGCACCGCGAGGTCGGTCTTGGCGTCGCGGCCGACGAGATCCGCCTTCAGGCGCGAGTCGTCGTGCAGGATCACGTTGATCTCGTCGGCATCCTGAATGACGTGGTTGTTGGTGACGATATAGCCGTCGTTGCTGATGATGAAGCCGGAGCCCAAGGACGTGGAGCGGCGCGAGCGCCGTTCCGGCATGTTGCGATCGAAGAACTCCTTGAAGAACTCCTCGAAGGGCGATCCCGGCGGCAGCTGCGGCATCTCCGGGGAATTGCGGCCTTCGACGACCTGGGTCGTCGAAATGTTGACGACGGAGGGAAGCAGCTCCGCCGCGAGATCGGCGAAACCGTCGGGAGCCGAACGGGCTTGCGCCGCGCCGGCGGCAAGAATCATGGCGATTGACAGGGCCATCGCGACGAGCGGCTCGAAGCCGAGAGATCGTGATTGACGATCGCAACCGATCGATCGCGTTTGACGAATTGCCAAGGGTTTCATCGGTAATACCATTCCTTTTCCGCTTCGGATCCGCGGACCTGTGTATCCGTCGGCCCGAATAAATTAGTCCCGAGAGCCGTGACGGGCAATGGCATGCCGGTCACGGCTACGCGAGTGCATTTTGGCTGAAAATGTGGCTGAACCATGACCCGGCGGGGACAATGTCGTGGCATGGTTCGACGACACTGGCCCCACGTCAACCACGGATGAACCAGACGAGCGCCACACCGGTGACAGCGGCGGCCAGACCGACCGTCCTCAGCGTCGACGACGGCATCTCCTGGACCTGCGCCATCATCCGTTTCATGCCGTCGGGGAACAGCGCATAAGCGATGCCCTCGATGGCGATGGCCAAGGACAGGGCTACCCAAAGGTCGGTCACACTGTCCCCCGATGTCGAGACCGCTGTTTAGCGATCTTTGACCGTTTTCGGTACCGCGTTGAAGAACTGGAACAGCTCCGAATCCGGGCTCAAAACCATTGTTGTCCCTTCGCTCACCGCGTTACCGAGCGCTTCCATGGATCGATAGAAGTTGAAGAACTGGGCGTCCGTGCCGTAAGCGTCGTTGAGGATCTTGGTCCGTGCGCCATCACCTTCACCGCGCAGGATCTCGGAAGTCTTCTTGGCCTCGGAGATGATGATGGTGCGCTGTTTGTCGGCGCCTGCCTGAATATCGAGCTTCTGCTTTTCGCCGTCAGCCCGGAGTTTGGCGGCATGCGCCACACGGTCGGACTGCATGCGGTTGTAGACCGCCTGGGCCGTGGTGTCCGGCAGGTCGGTGCGACCGATGCGAACGTCGACGACCTCGGTGCCGAACTCGGGGGCCTGCGCCTTCATCTGCTCGGTGATCAGGTGCATCACCTGGGCGCGCTTCTCGGTCAGCATGTCACCCAGAAGGATCTTGCCGATCTCGGCGCGGACGGCCGCATTCAGCCGGTTGCCGAAGACGTTGCGGAAGTTGAGGTCGGTTTGCGCCTTCTTCCGGAATTCCAAGGGGTCCTCGATCTTGTATCGCGCAAAAGCGTCGACATTGACACGCTTCTGGTCGGCCAGGATAACCTCCTGGACGGGCGGATCGAGATCGAGGATTCGCCGGTCGTAATACTCTACGTTCTGAATGAACGGCATCTTGACGTGAAGACCGGGTTCCTTGACGACCCGGATCGGGTTACCGAACTGCAGGATCAAGGCCTGCTCAGCCTGGTGCACGGTGAACAACGCGCTGTAGGTGACGACGCCGGCAACGACTACGATCACGCCCAGAATGGCGAGGGATGCGTGTTTCATTGGGCCTGCGCCTCCGATCGCTTCTTGATTTCGGGTAACGGTAGATAGGGCACCACGCCCGATCCGCTACCCTGTCCCTGGTCGATGATCACCTTCTCGGAACTGTCGAGGACGTCCTGCATGCGCTCCAAGTAGAGGCGCCGCGTGGTCACGTCCTTGTTCTCCTTATAGGCGTTATAGACCGATAGGAAGCGCTGCGCTTCACCCTCGGCCTCGTTGATCATCTGCTGCTTATAGGCTTCCGCCTCCTGGATCATCTTCCGCGCTTCACCCTGGGCCCGAGGCACGACGTCGTTGAGGTAGGCGGTCGCCTCGTTGACTTTTCTTTCCTGGTCCTGCTTGGCCCGCTGCACGTCGTTGAAGGCATCGATGACTTCCGCCGGCGGGTCGACCTTCTGCTGTTTGACGTCGGCGATTTCGACGCCGGCGCCATAGTCGTCGAGAATCTGCTGCAAGAGTTCCTTGGTCTGCTGTTCGACCTGGGTGCGCTGGGTGGTCAGGGCCGTATCCAGGGGCGTCTGACCGATGATCTCGCGCATGGAGCTCTCGGCAGCGATCTTCACGGTCGCTTCCGGGTTTCGGATGTTGAACAGGAAATCGGCCGCGTTTTTGATCCGCCACTGGACGACGAAGTCGATATCGATGATGTTCTGATCACCCGTCAGCATCAGACTTTCCTGCGGAATGTCCCTGGCGCCCATGCCGCGGCCGACATCGCCGCCGCCGCGGAATCCGACGGAGATCGTATTGGTGCGGTCGACGTTGACCTTGACGACATCACCGATTGGCGTCGGCGCCCACACGTGAAGTCCAGGGCCTGTGCGTTTCATATACTTTCCGAAAAGCAGTTCGACCCCTTGCTCACCGGGCTGCACCCGATAAACGCCGCTGAACGACCAGACGACCACGGCCAGCAGCGCGATCAGGATCACGCCCCGGATACCGCCGGCTCCGCCCGGCATGAACCGTTTCACGCGGTCCTGGCTCTTGCGGATCATGTCTTCGATGTCCGGGGGACGCGGACCGCGTCCCCCGCCGCCGCCTCCGCCGCCCCATGGGCCTTGGCCGCCTCCGCCGCCCCATGGGCCGCCTCCCTGTGATTTCCAAGGCATGCCTATTCGCTCCTCAATTAAGTCAAATCTTATATGTGAGACTTGTAATTCAGCGCTGTTACGCTACTTCCTAAACAACAGAAGCCTCTGCCCCAACAGCGTTTGCCATGTCGCCACGGCGCTCGCATAGCAGACGCGGCGGGTGGGGCACAACGAATATCGGCATATTGAGCGGAGTTTGCAAGGATGGCTGAGATTACGATCGAGGAGATCGAAAAAGCGCTTGCCGCCGTCACCGACCCGGTGAGCGGCAACGACATCGTTTCGCAGGGGTTGATCAAGGGGTTACAGACCAAGGACGGCCACGTGGCGTTCGCCATCGAGGTCGACCCGGCCAAAGGCGCCGAAATGGAACCGCTGCGTAAAGAAGCGGAAAAGACCGTCCATGATTTGCCCGGCGTGATTTCGGCGACGGTGGTGCTGACCGCCGAACGCGCCGGCGGCGGCAACGGCCAGGGCGGCCAAGCGCGCCACCCCGGACCCGGTGCCCAGCAGGAAGGCATGGGTGCCATGCAGGCGGAACTGCTGCCCGGCGTCAAATCGACCATTGCCGTGGCCTCGGGCAAGGGTGGCGTCGGCAAGTCGACGACCGCCGCCAACCTGGCCCTGGCCCTGTCCGCGGGCGGCCACAAGGTCGGTCTATTGGACGCCGACATCTATGGACCCTCGATGCCGCGGCTTCTGGGCATCACCGGCCAGCCGTCGTCGAGCGACGGCAAGACCCTCGATCCCATGGAGAACTACGGCATCAAGGTGATGTCGATCGGCTTCATGGTCGAAGAGGACACGCCGATGATCTGGCGCGGACCCATGGTCCAATCGGCCCTCGAACAGATGATGCGCGACGTCAGCTGGGGCGAGCTCGATGTGCTCGTCGTCGACATGCCGCCGGGCACCGGCGACGTACAGCTGACCATGGCGCAGCGCGTGCCGCTGAGCGGTGCGGTTATCGTCTCGACGCCGCAGGACATCGCACTCTTGGATGCCCGCAAGGGCCTCAACATGTTCCGCAAGGTCGACGTTCCGGTGTTGGGCCTGATCGAGAACATGAGCTACTTCCACTGCCCACACTGCGGCGAGCGTTCCGAGATTTTCGGGCACGGCGGCGCCAAGGCGGAAGCGGAAGCCAAGGGCATGAACTTCCTCGGTGACGTGCCATTGCACATCGACATCCGCACCACGTCCGACGGCGGCCATCCGATCGTCGTTGCCAAACCGGACAGCGAGGAAGCCAAGGCCTTCAAGGGCATCGCCGATCGCGTTTGGGAAAGGCTCAGCCAGGAACAGGGCGGCATCTCCAAACCGAAGATCGTCGTCCAGTAGGCGACTCCGGCGCCCGCACCGGGCGTCCAGCGATTTTAATCCGGAAAGCCCGCGCCCGTCCCCTTGGGCGCAAGCTCTTTTTCGCCTACCATGCGGGCCATGAAATGGGGGGCGATCATTGTCGGCCTGATGGCGGCTTTCGCGTTGGCGGGTGACGACGGTCACGCAGGTGTGCTCGACCAGCGGGTTCGCGCCCTGCCCCAGGCCGAATGCGCCGCGGTCCGCCGCGTGCTCGAGGATGGCGTGCCCATCCAGCCCGGCTTCCGCCAGATGGAGTACGAGTTCCCGGACAACGAGCACGGCATCACCGGGCGGCTCTGCCGTCTGCACGTGATCGGCTCGGGGGCTCATATCGAAGGCACGCAAATCCGTTCGCTGGCTGACATGCACGCCTTTATCAAGGCCTCCCTTGAACATGCGGGCTGGCGCCAGACCAAGGAGACCGAACGGTTCACCGACCGCTCCCAGTCAGGCAAGGACGTTTTCGCGCTGTTCAAGAACAATGCGATCTGTGTCTCAACGGTGCTGATCAGCCCGGCACCCGGTTACGTGCCGACGACCAACGTCAAGTCCAACGGCCAGGTCTACCTGGGCGCGCTCTTTCCCTACGAGCGGGAATGGTGGATCGCCGTCGACTGTTTCCACCTATAGCGGATTGCACTTCGTTTAGCCGAAGCGGCCGGAAGGTTAGCCGCCGAACATCTTCTTCAGGTTGTCGAATCCGGCCTGGTAGATGCCCTGGACGATCTCCATCGCATCACCCTCCGGCGCACCGGCCGCCTCGAACTCGCTCGACCACTCGACGGTGCTGTTTTCGCCCTCACCGGAGACCTTGATGGTCGCCGAGTAGTTGGCGATCGGAAACGGGCTCTCCTGAATGGAGTACGTGTAGGTGCGTGATCCGTCGTCCATCTTTTCGAGCTTCTCGACGATGACTCCGCCACCGGCCAAGGACAGCTTCCGCGTTTGTCCTTCCTCGATGAGCTCGCTTTTTTCAACGGCCGGATGCCAGTCGGGCAGCGCGTTGAATCCGCCGATCAGTTTCCAGACGTTGTCGGCGGAAACAGCCAGATTCTGCGACATCGATACTTTCGGCATTATTTTCCTCCCGCTTGCTTATTGTCGGGCACTCCGAGGCGGATAGCCCGGCAAGACGATACCACAAACCCGCTATCGGCGGTAGCGGCGGCGGCTTAGACGATGCGTTCGAGAACGATGAAACTAAAGGCCGGTCCATCCGGCCGTTCCGCTTCGTGATGGTGGCGCGACACTTCGCGCCAGCCGCCTTCGTCGATTTCCGGGAAGAAGGCGTCGCCCGGGAACTCGGCATGGATCTGGGTCAGGTAGATGCGGTCCGCATGGGGCAGGGCGAGCGCGTAAATCTCGGCGCCGCCAATGACGAAAACCTCCTCCCCGCCCTCGATCAAGGCGATGGCGCGGGCCTTACGAAGCGCGCTCTCGAATTCGTGGACCACCTCGGCATCGGGGGTCTCGAAGGCCTCGTCACGGGTGATGATGATGTTGGTGCGTCCGGGCAGCGCCATACCGATCGACTGATAGGTCTTGCGACCCATGATCACCGGCGCCCCCATGGTCACTTGCTTGAAGTACTTGAGGTCGGCCGAGATGTGCCAGGGCATGCCGCCTTCGAGCCCGATGGTACGGTTCTCGGCCATGGCCAGGATCAGGGACAGCCGGGCGTCGTCGTCCATGGTGACCTGTGCCGCCTAGACAGCAATCGGTGCCGCGATATGCGGGTGTGATTCGTAACCGATCAGTTCGAAGTCCTCGAACCGGAAGGCGAAGATGTCGGTGACCTGGGGGTTGATCCGCATTTCGGGGAGCGCCAGCGGCTCCCGGGATAATTGCAGGTCGGCCTGATCCAGGTGGTTGCTGTAGAGATGGGCGTCGCCCAGCGTATGAACGAAGTCGCCGGGCGCAAGACCGGTAACCTGCGCCATCATCATGGTCATAAGCGCATAGGACGCGATGTTGAAGGGAACGCCCAAGAAGATGTCGCAGCTGCGCTGGTAGAGCTGGCACGACAGCCGGCCGTCGGCGACATAAAACTGGAACAGGCAATGGCACGGCGGCAGCGCCATGGTGTCGACTTCGGCGACGTTCCAGGCGGACACGATGTGGCGGCGCGAGTTGGGGTTGTTTTTGATCTGCTCGACGACGGCGCTGATCTGATCGATGGTGCCGCCGTCGGGCTTCGGCCAGGACCGCCATTGGTGGCCGTAGACCGGACCCAGGTCGCCGTGCTCGTCGGCCCATTCGTCCCAAATGGAAACACCGTGCTCCTTGAGATAGCGGATGTTGGTATCGCCCGAGAGGAACCACAGGAGTTCGTGGACGATCGACTTGAGGTGCAGTTTCTTGGTGGTCAGAACCGGAAATCCGTCGGCGAGGTCGAAGCGCATCTGGTAGCCGAAGACACTCTGCGTGCCGGTGCCGGTCCGGTCTCCGCGGAAGGTGCCGGTGGACCGGACGTGGTTCAGGAGGTCGAGGTACTGCTGCATGGCCGGTTCGAACAATCGACGGGTCGCGAGCATTGTACCCGAGGTCGCGCAAGCGTCAAAAACCGTTCATCCCGCCCTTGCCAAGTCCAGGGAATCCGCCAACATTGTGGAAAACAATCAGACGGAGATTAAGTCATGACCGACGAATCGGCCCTAGCCGGCAAGACCTGTATTCCCTGCCAGGGTGGCATCCCGCGACTCGGCCTCGACGAGGCACTCGAAATGGCGGAGACGGTCGCCGGATGGGATTTGAACGACGATGCGACGCGGATCGCCAGAACCTACGCGTTCGATGAATTTGCCGAGGCGCAGGCCTTTGCCAACGCCGTCGGCGATCTCTGCGAGGAAGAATTCCACCACGCGGACATCACCTACGGCTGGGGTTACTGCCGCGTCGAGTTTCACACGCACAAAATCCGGGGACTGCACGAAAACGATTTCGTCATGGCGGCAAAGACCAACGGCCTGTTCAAGGGATAAGTGCTCGCCGGAGGAGACCGAAGTAGCCCGTTCCCGGGAATCGCTTCCCGAGCCGGACAGGCCAGGACACAACGCCGGCTCAGACCGTCTCCCAAACCTTCCGCTGCATCTGCAGTTCGTGGCCGTCGACGTCGATCTCGTCACCGATGAAATCGCTGACCGAAACGACTCCGTAGCCGCCGTCAGGCATACCGGTCACCACCACATGGTGGATGTTGTGCTCGACCATGCGCCGTACCGCCTCGATCCCTTTGCGCCCGGCAGGGACGCTGGCGATATTGCGCGTCATGACGTCTTCGACCCGGGTGGCTTTCGGTTCTTTTTCTTGTGACACGACTCGGCGCATCAAATCGCGTTCCGTGAAGACGCCCTCAAGCTGACCCTCCGGATCGAGGACCAGAACGATCCCGCATTGGTGTTCACTCATCTTGCAGACGGCGTCGAAGACGCTGTCTTCCGGCGAGACGGTGATCAGATGTTGACCGGCAACGATCTCCGACAACAGTCGATGGGGCATTTTATCCTCCTTATCGCCGCCAAGGGTGGTCGGTTGCGGTTTGCACGTTAACGATTCAGTGTCCCCGATCCCTCGCGGCCATGCCATGAGGCAGGTCAATCTTGGGGGCCCTGTAGTATGGGTCCGGTCTTACTTCCGGTCTCACTGCCGGTCTCACTGCCGGTCTCACTGCCGGTCACACTGACGGTCTCACAGGGGCGGAAACACGGGAAAGACACCTTGCGCCATTCGAGGCGTCGAAGGTTCTTGTGATGTTATTCAACCGGCGCTCTAATGTCCGCCCGCACCGTTTCGACGCTACCGAGAGGACTTTCGAAAATGATGATGATCCGCAGGTTCGCCTTTGCCGCAGCCGTCGCGCTGAGTGCCGCAATAACCGCCTCCGCCTGTTCGCCCGAGGTCGGCTCCAAGGAATGGTGCGAAGACCTGAAGAAGAAGGACAAGGGTAACTGGACGGCCAACGAAGCGGCCGACTTTGCCAAGCACTGCGTGCTGTAAAGATTTTCTAAGGGGCTGGCGACGGCGCCTCGGCGCCCGTCAACTCGCCAATCGGGAGGCGTCGTTGACGAGGATTCCCTTGCCGTATTTGCCGGTGATTCCGAGGCGTTTCAGTTTCGACAGGCAACGCGAAAAGCTCTCCGGCTGAAGCCCAAGGAACCGTGCCAACAGCAGTTTGTCGCAGGGCAGGTCGACGACCTGGGCGCCGTTCCGGTTGCCGCAGCGGCCGGGGATGTATTCGGCGACCCGTTGCGTGCCGGTCCGGGTCTTCAGAAGTTCGATGTGCTGTTCGAGCCGTTCCATGGATTCACTGACGAGAGCCGTGATCTGCAGGGCCATGTCCAGCGACCGGCTCATAAGACGGCGAACTTCGTCGTTGGGGACGGCAACCACTTCCGCATTTCCCGTCACCACTTCTGCGTGGAATCCATAGTCACCCCGGCATGCCAGGCACTCCAGGGCAACCCAACGCCCAGCGTCGACCAAATCGATGAGGACCTCGGTTCCGGACAAATTGTATCGGGACAGCTTGACCGTACCGTTGACGACAAAATAGGAGATGACGCCGGCTCATCCTCGTGAAAAAGGATCTTACCCTTGCGACACCGGGTCACCGGCCGCCGGTCGATCAATTGCTGGACAGCGTCGAACCGGGGCTGCTCTTCCTTATGTGTGAATGGGGTGGAAATAACAGCATCCGTGTTCGCGACTTCCAGCATTGTCCTCTCCCGGCTTGTTGTTCGTGGGGAAAGGCTAGGCGGAGGGTGATTCAGTTACATTGACTCAGATCAATGTATTAGCCCTATGGGGTGGTCTAGCCGCCGAATTGGCTGGTTCTGAATACACCGCTATGCGGATTTACGGATGAAGTCTGGAATCGGCTAAAGATCCTGTTGCGCATCGAACGGGCCGATATCAAGTCGAGGCCTCGTAACCGTATCCGACACGAAGACCTCCTGATCGACGATAATGTCCGCGCCATTGCGAAAAACCGCCACTCGGCGCATATTAGGGGTGCCGGTTCGCCGGCTATGGCGATAAACGCTATGTGGAATAAGCGTTGCGGACCCGGGGGCAGTGCCCGGCGCCTCCACCAATTCCCTCCTCTCGTTCGACCTTTTGGCGAGGGGATTTGCGGGGGCGAAACAGGATCGACGTGCGTAGTAAAGGCATGGTTTTCGCTCGGTGGGGTTCCGCCGTTACCGGACCAAACTTAATAGTTGCCAACGACAACTATGTTCCGGTTCGTGCCGCTGCTTAACGCAGTCGTACAACCGAAATCTTAAGTCCCGCGCCTTTGCAGGTTCGGGCGGGGTTCCGGAGGGCACCTGGCAACAGAAGCCCTCCACTTTCTTTTGTATTACCCGCCTGTTGTCCGTTGCGATCGGTTGCCTCGACACGATCGGTCTCTGCGGAAACTGAGCACCCGACTTATCTCGTTTCAGGTGTTAAGGCCGTAGAATACGGCAAGGGGTACCGGCACATCGACGTCTGACAAGTGAACTGGGATCCGGTAAATAGGAACTCAGTCGATGTCGCGCGCGACGCGAAAACCCAATGTATTCGATCTGTTATTGGGAAACCCCGAACTCCGGTCGGCGGATCGCACGAAGCCTGGATCAATATCCCAAGAGCCGCCCCTCTTCATGGGAGTGCGGCAACTGGTCTTGACTATCGGTGCAGCCGTTCTCGCCTTACCTTCGTATTTGTAAAAACAGTCTTCGACCCACTCCTCGACGTTTCCGTGTACGTCGAACAACCCAAATCCATTGGCCGAATAGCTTCCCACAGGTCTTGTCTTGACCGAGACTTTTCCGGTTGGCCCACCATCGTAACCCAGTTGGGCATTGTAGTTGGCCTTCTCCGGACTAATGGTTCCAAAGGAAAAGGGGCCCGTGGTTCCGGCCCGTGCGGCGTATTCCCATTCGGCCTCGCTGGGAAGGCGATACCGCTTGCCGGTTCTTTTGCTCAACCAGCCGACATAGGCGCGCACGTCGCGCCAACTCACATTGATTACTGGCCTCTCGCCACGTCCCCATCCATTGTCGTCCGGCCAATACCCGGTGCAGCCGCCGTTTAGAACGCAGGCTTGCCAATTGTCGAAGGTCACTTCGCGAGTGCCGATTGCGAATCGATGATCGATGGATACGGGATGGACCGGCCCTTCATCATCTTGTCTTGATTTTTCGTCGGACGGAGAGCCCATCAGGAAACGACCTTTGCGGATCACCACCATCTCCGGGCAAATGGAAACAATCGCGGAATGTCGCACCAGGCACGTCTTTCAGCGCGCTCGTCGAACCGGGAGACTCACATTCTCCGAATAATGATGCGAGCACTGGCAACGCCATTATTTTCAGAATGCGCATTGATATATTAGTTCCCGGCCAAATTCTCTGCTCGAAATCATACTAGTCGTCCAAAGTTTTTCGGAAAGCCTTGTCAAATGGTGTGGCGAAAGGAACCGCACCATGAACAAGACGGTGCATTTCAACGACTTCGAGGTCGGCTATGACATCCCGGCCGCCGTCGGTATCGAAGAAAAGGACATCCAGACCCCCTACCTGATTCTCGATCTCGATGCATTGGAACCCAATATCAGGAAGATGGGGCAGTTCGCCAAGGACAAGGGTGTTCGTCACAGGAACCACGGCAAGTGCACAAATCCGTCGACGTGGCCCGGCTCCAGGAAAAGGTGGGTAGCTCCTGCGGTGTTTGCTGCCAGAAGGTCCGCGGTGCCGAACCCTCCGTCCGCGGCGGTATCAGGGACGTCCTGTTCACCAACCAAGTACGCGAACCGGCCGGCGGCTTCGTCTTACTCAACGCTGTCGTTAGCGCCTTAGCGAGGAAAAGCCCGCTGATCGACATCTGGGTTGTGCCGAGCACGGCTTAGGTCGAGCGCGGACCAGATGGTGCAGCCTAGGGGCCCTCGCGCCGCCTGCCACCGGTCAGCGTCGTCAACTTGGCGGCGGCATTTTTGACCTTCACCGCCATTTCGGCGACCCGGTCATCGGACAGGCGCTCGGCGGGGCCCGAGATCGAGATTCCGGTCACCGCCTTGCCATGCACGTCATAAACCGGCGCGGCGATGCATCGCATACCTGCATAGCGTTCCTCGTCATCGAGCGACCACCCCCGGCTGCGAATGACATCGAGCTCCGACAACAGAGCGTTCGACGACGACAGGGTATTGGCCGTGAACCGCGGCAACCCTTTTTCGCGCAGGATCAATTCGACCTCGTGGCGTTCCAGCTCGGCCAACATCATCTTACCGATGCCCGAAGCGTGCATGTAGGCGCGGGTGCCGGGTGGAAAGAAAGCGCGGATCGGGTTCGGCGTTTCGATCTGGGCCAGGAACACGACGTCGCCGTTGTCGGCAATGGCGATGTTGGCGGTCTCGCCGGTGTCCTCGACCAGGCGGCGCAAGACATGCAGGCCGACCTCGATCAGGTTGTTGCGCTGGATGAACGCGCTGCCAACGCGGTAAGCCTCGACGCCGACCAGCCATTGCTGCGTCGTTTCCTGGAACTCCACCATCTCGTTTTTCTGCAGGGTGGTGAGTAGGCGGTGCGCCGACGAGGCCGGCATGCCGACCCGCAACGACAGATCCGTCAGCGTCGCCTTTCCCTCCGTCGCCAGGACACGCAGCAGATGGATGTCACGGTCGAGGGCGCGCACCGTCGCCGTGTCCTCGTCGGTCGAAGCCGATCGTGGCCGTCCGCGCCGCCGTTTTTCCTGACCCGGGTCCTTGTCTATCGTTCCTTTCCTCTCGAATGCCTCTCGTGGCCATTAAGAAAAGTCAAAAAAATTATTTTCTTACTTAATGAAAAAAGAATATGTACTTTTTTTCAATGCTTTATACATATTAATTGAAAATTTGGAAACTATTTTCAGAAAAATTGACAGGATTCTGCGAGTGGTTATCGTAATCCGAAGACTTGCTTGGAGGAAATCAAATGACCCCGCAAATGCCCATCTTCATCGGTCAGAATCCGGTATTCATCCCGGGTCCGACGAACATCCCGGACCGCCTGCGCGACGCCATGGGAATCCAGAGCCAGGATCACCGGGCACCGGATTTCGCCGAAGTCCTGGCCCCGTTGCTGGGCGACCTGAAGAAGATCTTCAAGACCGAGAGCGGCGAAGTGATCACCTTCCCGGCCAGCGGTACCGGCGGCTGGGAAGCGGCGATGACCAATACCCTGTCGCCGGGCGACAAGGTTCTGGTGGCCCGTTACGGGACGTTCTCGCACCGCTGGATCGACCTTTGCCAACGCCACAACCTGGACGTCGAGGTGATCGACTGCGAATGGGGGACCGGTGCGCCGGTCGACCTGTTCGGCGAGCACCTGGCGGCCGACACCGCCCATCAGATCAAGGCCGTCCTGGTCACCCACAACGAAACGGCGACCGGCGTGGTCAGTGACGTGCCGGCGGGGCGTCGGGCCATGGATGCAGCCGGCCACCCGGCGATGCTCTACGTCGACTGCGTCAGCTCGCTGGCCTCGATCGACTTCCGCATGGACGAGTGGGGCGTCGACCTCGCCGTCACCGGGTCTCAGAAGGAATTCATGCTGGCCACCGGTATGGCCATCGTCGGCGTCAGCCAGAAGGCGATGGCGGCGACCGAGACGGCAACCTGTCCGCGTTGTTTTTTCGATCTTCGCGACATGGCCGGCGCCAACGCCAACGGCGGCTTTCCCTATACGCCACCGCTGCAGGTGATGGCTGGGCTGCGCGAAAGCGTCACCATGTTGCTGGAAGAGGGGCTCGACAACGTTTTCCAGCGCCACCATCGCATCGCCGAGGGCGTCCGACGGGCCGTCGATGCCTGGGGGCTGCGGTTGTGCGCCCGCTCCCGCGACCTCTACTCCGACACCGTCAGTGCCATCTACGTACCCGAAGGGTTCGACAGCGAGGCTCTTACCGACCACGCCTACAACGCCTATGGCGTTTCGTTTGGCGTCGGTCTCGGTCCACTGGCCAGCCGGGCGTTCCGCATCGGCCACCTGGGCTCGTTGACCGAGGCTATGGCGCTTTCCGGCATCGCCACCATCGAGATGGCGATGAGGGATCTCGACTATCCGATCGATCTCGGCACCGGCGTTGCCGCCGCCCAGGATTACTATCGCCGCAGCGGCGGTGTTGCCCGAAGGGCGACCGCGTAACTCGGGCAATGGGAGGAACGATTGGATGATCGTTCCGACCTGCGTCGACCTCATCGCCGCGCAGGGCCGCGTATCGTCATCGAACCCTCCTCAGCCGTGCCGCTTGCGGTTATCCTTAAGGACCCGGACGTCTTTGCCGGCGAGCGGGTCGGCGTGATCATCACCGGTGGCAACGTCGATCTGAAAGAACTACCCTAAATGCAGGCTGATCGACCGAGAGGAAACCGCCATGAACGACTTGACGAAACTCGCCGACCTAGAGGTCGGTTATGACATCCCGGCGGCCGTCGGCATGGACGAAACGGAAATCCAGACACCCTGCCTGATCCTCGACCTCGATGCGCTCGAGCGAAATATCAAAAAGATGGGGCAGTTCGCCAAGGACATGGGCGTCCGCCACCGGATCCACGGCAAGATGCATAAATCGGTCGACGTGGCGCTGCTCCAGGAAAGGCTGGGCGGCTCCTGCGGCGTCTGCTGCCAAAAGGTCAGCGAGGCCGAAGCCTTCGTCCGCGGCGGCATCAAGGACGTTCTGGTCTCCAACCAGGTGCGCGATCCGGCCAAGATCGACCGCCTCGCCCGCCTGCCCAAACGGGGTGCCAGGACCATCGTTTGCGTCGACGACATCGACAATGTCGCCGAGCTCGCGGTGGCGGCGCAGAAATACGGCACGACCATCGAGTGCCTGGTCGAGATCGATTGCGGTGCCGGGCGCTGCGGCGTCACCGACAGCGCCGCCGTCGTCGACATCGCCAAGGCCATCGAAATGGCCGACGGCGTGGCCTTTTCCGGCATCCAGGCCTACCAGGGCGCCATGCAGCACCTCGACCATTATGAAGACCGCAAGGCGAAGTTCGACGACGCCGTCACCATGGTCGAGGACGCCGTCGCGGCGCTCACGGCTGTCGGTTTGGAGTGCGCCATCGTCGGCGGCGGCGGCACCGGCAGTTACGAATTCGAGGGCCAATCGGGGGTCTTTAACGAGCTGCAGTGCGGCTCCTACGCCTTCATGGACGCCGACTACGGTCGCATCCTCGATAGGGACGGGAAGCGCATCGATGCCGGTGAGTGGGAAAATGCGCTTTTCATCCTGACGTCGGTGATGAGTCATGCCAAGCCCGACACGGCCATTTGCGATGCCGGATTGAAGGCCCAAAGCGTCGACAGCGGCCTGCCTGTGATCTTCGGCCGCGAAGACGTCGAATACGTCAAGTGCTCCGACGAGCACGGCATCATCGCCGATCCCACCGGCGCGCTCGCCATCAACGACAGGCTGAAGCTGGTACCGGGTCACTGCGACCCGACCTGCAACGTCTACGATTGGTACGTCGGCGTACGTGGCGGCACGGTCGAGTGCCTGTGGCCGGTGACGGCGCGCGGCAAGGTGCTTTGACCCGACCGGACCGATGCCGTCCTAAGGAGTCACTTCGCCGCTTCTTTGGGAATCCATGTAATCGTCGCGCCGTCGGCTTCCCGTTTACAAAGTCCGTTGAGGACACCCGGTGAGATCTTCCGCACCATGAAGCCATTGATGACCACGGTACCGCGATTGGCGAAATACCACGCGGCATTGCCGCAAGCTTCACCGGGCACACCCTCGGCGGTTACCGAAATTCGTTTGGCCATCGTCGCCTTCCGAAGGGTGCCGCCGAAAACGTGTGTTTCGATGGTCGAACCGGCGACGACGGCCATCATCTCATCGATCAGGGTTTGATTCGGGGTCGTCTTCTTTTCGCCTTGGTCGGTCAGGAAAACGGCTGCGACCGCTGCCGCGGCCAAGGCCGCACCGGCCATTAGCCAGGCTGCCGTTTTCCGTTTTCCGCCGGTCGGTCCTTGCGGGTGAACCGTGACCCTCTGACTTGGTTTCCTTCGCTCTCCATCTCGCCGAACGGATTTGTCACGGCTATGCTGTTCCGCCTTGCGTATCCTTTCCGCTTCGACCTCGCGCAGTATTGCGGTGACCGCGTCGATCAATTGCGGCAACCGTTCATCCGGCGTGTCGTCGGGAACCAGCACCTGCAATTCCGTGGCGAACCGCTCGATCTCCGGCGGGTCATCTTTTCTGTTGTACAGCTGCTTGACGACAACCAACGCGCTTTCCCGAAGCGCACGTGCCGTTTTCGCACTCGTGATCAGTGCGATGACCCCTGTTTCCGGGTCTTCGAAAAAAGCCTCCCAATCGGTCGCTTTTGGTTCCGGCTTTTGCGATGGCGTATCGTTCAACGGCAACAAACCCTACGTTGAGGTTCACATATTTCTCGCCACTATATCGACAAATCCAAGGCCGATTATAGGGTAATTCAAGGTCCCGCCGTAAAACCCTGACAAGCGCTCGGCCCAAGTCTATTTCCGATTTTAGTCTCGAGGGACCGGCACCGAATAGGTGCGAAACCGAGTTCGCAACTCCAACACATCCCGAATCCAACATGGCGACCTTTCCCCTACACACGGTATCGGTGGTAAGGTGGGAAAAATTGTTTGGGAGGCGAACGAATGGTCGAGGCAGAGTGTGAGCCGGTCGAGCCGCTTGAGCCGTCGCCGGTCGATCCGGAAGCGATCGCCGCCTGCGCCGAGGAAATCCTGACCCGAATGGGAAATGCCACCCGCCCGGTCCTTATGGTCGGTGTCGAAGTCAGGCGGTTCGGGCTCGAAGACCGGATCGCCGAGTTGGCCGGGCGGCTTGATATCCCCGTCGTCACCAGTCTCATGGGACGCGGCTTGATGGTCGCGCCCGGGGCGCCGTTGGCCGGCACCTACATGGGCGTGGCCGGCGACCCCGGCGTCGCCGAAATCGTCGAGGGATCCGACGCCCTCCTGTTGCTCGGTGTCATCCTTTCGGACACGAACTTTGGCGTATCGGGCCAGCGGGTCGATCTGCGCCGCGCCATCATTGCGGCCGATCGCGGCGTGCGGGTCGGATTCCACACCTATCCGGACGTGCCGCTGGCCGACCTGATCGATGCCCTGATGGCCCGTACCGCCGCGCGCGACGTCAATCCGGCCGCTGAGCGCGCGCCGGCGGCGGGTGGGATGGTCGCCGACGACGGTCAGGTAACGCCACCCGATATCGCGCTCGCCGTCAACGACCTCTTCGACGAGCACGGTTTGATGCCGATCGCCTCCGACATGGGAGACTGCTGGTTCACGGCCATGGACATCCGCCACACACCGTTGGTCGCGCCCGGTTACTACGCGACCATGGGGTTCGGCGTCCCGGCCGGCCTCGGCATCCAGGCCGCCACCGGCGAACGCATGCTGATCCTGGTCGGCGACGGCGCCTTCCAGATGACCGGATGGGAGCTCGGCCACTGCCACCGTTACGGCTGGGACCCGATCGTCATCGTGTTCAACAATTCCGGCTGGGAGATGCTGCGCACCTTCCAGCCGGGCCCGCAGTACCACGACCTCGGCCACTGGAAGTTTGCCGAGATCGCCGACGCTCTGGGCGGCCGTGGTCATCGCGTCGCCACCCGAGAGCGGCTGAAAGAGGCGCTTGACGAAGCCGTTGCCGACCGCGGCCGCTTCCAGCTGATCGAGGTGATGCTGGAGCGCGGCGCCATCTCGTCGCGGCTGCAGCAATTCGTCGAAGCCATACGCGCCGCCACGGCCGGTGCCGCCGAAACCTGATTTCATCCGGCAACCGAGACGATTCTTAGCGCGATACGCTCTAGCCATGCCCCCCCAATCGGTCTAGATTTAAAGCCATGGGCGATGACCCGCTCCGTTACGACATTTGGATCGAAGAGGCGTTGCGCGCTGTCATTCGCCGCACGCTGCGTTACGCTGCCGACAATGGGCTGCCGGGCGAGCACCATTTCTATGTCACCTTCCGCACCGGTGATGAAGGCGTCGACATCCCAAACTACCTTGTCGAAGAACATCCGGAAGAGATGACCATCGTCCTTCAGTTCCAATACGAGGACCTGACCGTAAAGGACGGCATGCTGGCCGTGACCCTGAGGTTCGGCGGCAAGCCCGAACGTCTGGTGATCCCGCTTTCGGCGATTACGTCCTTTGCCGATCCTTCGGTCAACTTCGGCTTGCAGCTGAAGATGACCTCGAGTGAGGATGAGGAATTCGAATTCGACGTGTCGGCGGCCGACGATAACGGCGAGAACGACGTGTCGTTCGATGAGCCCGACGAGGCTGTCGATGACGAAGCGCCGAAGACCGGCGAGGTGATCGCGCTCGACGCCTTCCGCAAGAAATAACCGTCCGCAACCGCTTTGTACCGCACCACCGCCCGGTCCGGCGGGACCGCGGGTTTGACGGACCGGACAAGGAGCCGCTGGACGGTTCCGACCGGCCCTCGGAGAGGAGACCATGACCAGCCACATTCACCACAAGATGTTCCCGCTCGCCGACGACGATGCCGTCTACCGGAAGATTTCCGACGAGGGTATCGGGACCAAGCATTTTGAGGGCACCGAGATTCTGACGGTGGAGCCGGACGCCCTGATGAAACTTGCGGCGGAAGCTTTCCGCGACACCTCGCACCTGCTGCGCCCGGCCCACCTGAAACAGCTCAGCTCGATCCTCGACGATCCGGAAGCTTCCGATAACGACCGCTTCGTTGCTCTCGATCTCCTCAAGAACGCAAATATCTCAGCCGGCGGCATCCTGCCCATGTGTCAGGACACCGGAACCGCCATCATCATGGGCAAGAAGGGCGACCGGGTATGGACCGGCGGCGGCGACGAGGCGGCGCTGGCGGCCGGCGCTCGCGAGGCCTATGCAGAGTGCAATCTCCGCTACAGCCAGGTTGCGCCCATCGACATGTTCCACGAGGTCAACACCGGTGACAACATGCCGGCCCAGATCGACCTGTTGTCGACCGAAGGCGAGGCCTACGAACTGCTGTTCATCGCCAAGGGCGGCGGCTCCGCCAACAAGACCTTCCTCTATCAGGAGACCAAGGCGCTGCTCAACGAGGACCGCCTCATGCAGTTCCTCGATGAGAAGATCCGCACCCTCGGCACCGCCGCCTGCCCGCCCTACCACCTGGCCCTGGTCATCGGCGGCACGTCCGCCGAACTCAACCTGAAGACCGTCAAGCTGGCGTCGACCAAGTATCTCGACACCCTGCCGACCCACGGCAACGAATACGGCCAGGCCTTCCGCGACCTGGAATGGGAGGATCGGATCCTGGAGCTGACTCGCCAGATGGGGATCGGCGCCCAGTTCGGCGGCAAATACTTCTGCCACGACGTGCGCGTTGTCCGTCTGCCCCGGCACGGGGCCTCGTGTCCCGTCGGCCTCGGCGTGTCGTGCTCTGCCGACCGCCAGATCAAGGGCAAGATCACGCGCGACGGCGTCTTCCTCGAGCAACTGGAGACCAACCCGGCGCAGTACCTGCCGGACGTCACCGGCGACGACCTCGGCGGCGACGTTGTCGCCATCGACCTCACGAAACCCATGACGGACGTCCTCGCCGAACTCACGAAGCATCCCGTGAAGACCCGTGTGTCGCTGACCGGAACCCTGATCGTCGCCCGCGACATCGCCCACGCCAAGCTCCAAGAAAGGCTCGATGCCGGCGATGGCCTGCCGCAGTACTTCAAGGACCATCCGGTCTATTACGCGGGCCCGGCCAAGACACCGGAAGGTTACGCCTCCGGCTCCTTCGGACCGACGACGGCGGGCCGAATGGACTCCTACGTCGACACCTTCCAGGCGGCCGGCGGCTCCATGGTCATGCTGGCCAAGGGCAACCGCTCCAAAGCCGTGACGAACGCCTGCAAGACCCACGGTGGTTTCTATCTCGGTTCCATCGGCGGCCCGGCCGCGCGCCTTGCCCAAGACTGCATCAAGAAGGTGGAACTGGTCGAATACCCGGAGCTCGGCATGGAAGCCATCTGGAAGATCGAGGTCGAGGACTTCCCCGCCTTCATCGTCGTCGACGACAAGGGCAACGACTTCTTCTCCGAGTTCAACCAACCCATCCACAACGGCTGAGACCGCTAGGAGCACGCCGTCATGACCACCGGTCTCGGAATCTTCGACGACTTCCCGCGCACCCTACTGGCCCACGCGCCGACACCCATCGAGAAGATGGAGAATCTGACCGCCGCGCTCGGCGGCCCGACGCTCTGGGTCAAGCGCGACGACTGCACGGGCCTAGCCTTTGGCGGCAACAAAGCGCGTCAGATCGAATTTTATTTCGGCGAGGCATTGGCCCAAGGTGCCGATACGGTACTCATTACCGGTGCCGTGCAGTCGAACTTCGTGCGTACGGTGGCCGCCGCCGCCGCCAAACTCGGCCTTGACTGCCACGTGCAGTTGGAGGAAAGGGTCAAGGACGTCGACGATACATATCGGACCTCCGGCAACGTGCTCCTTGACCGGGTCTTGGGTGCCCATATCCACAGCTACCCGGAAGGCGAGGATGAGGCCGGCGCCGACCGGGCCTTGGGCGCCATTGCCGATGGTCTCAAAGCCGAAGGCAAGAAACCCTACATCATCCCGTTGTCGCCGGGCCATCCGCCACTGGGCGCCTTGGGTTACGTGGTCGCGGCTCGCGAGCTCCTGGGGCAGATGGCGACGGAAGGCCATGGGTTCGACGAGATCGTTCTGGCCTCCGGAAGCACCTCGACCCACGCCGGCATGCTCCATGGGTTACGCGCGCTCGGCTCCGACCTTCCCGTCCTCGGCGTCTGCGTACGCCGCGCCGCAGAATTGCAGGGCCCGCGGGTCAAGGCGCGCTGTGACGACATCGCTGAGCTTCTCGGCACCGAGCCCGCCGTCAGTGATGACGACGTGCGGGTCACCGACGTGGCCTTGGCTTCGGGTTACGGACAACTCAACGACATGACCCTCGAGGCCCTGGAGCTAGCGGCGCAAAAGGAAGGCCTGGTCCTCGATCCGGTCTACACGGGCAAGGTCTTCGCCGGCATGGTCCATCAGGTGCGCAAGAGTGCCTATGATAACGACGCCAACGTGCTGTTCCTTCACACCGGCGGCCAGCCGGCGCTCTTCGCCTACGAGCCGAAGCTGGCCGGACACTGGCGCGAGGCGGCGGAGTGACGCTTCCCGATCTGCTGTTCAACGGACCGAAGGACGCGGCCACGACCATCGCGCTGGCCCACGGCGCCGGCGCGCCCATGGACAGCCCGTTCATGGAGTATTTCGCCAAGGAGTTGGGATCGGCCGGTTTCCGGGTGGCCCGCTTCGAGTTCCCCTACATGGCCGAGCGCCGCCTTACCGGCACCAAGAAACCGCCCAACCGGGCACCGGTTTTGATCGAGACCTGGATGGCCGTCGTCAATGCGCTGGGTCCGGCAAACCTGATCGTCGGCGGCAAATCCATGGGCGGGCGCATCGCCTCGATGATTGCCGACGAGGCCGGCGTCCGTGGTCTGGTGGCGCTCGGCTATCCCTTCCATCCGCCGGGCCGGCCGGAAAAACTGCGTACGGAACACCTGGAAAACTTGAACACCCCGGCGCTCTTTTGCCAGGGCACGCGCGACCCCTTCGGCACTTGCGAAGAGGCGGACGGATTCACCCTATCGAAATCGATCCGCTTTCATTGGCTCGAAGACGGCGATCACGGGTTCAAGCCGCGCAAGGCCTCGGGCCGGACCGAGCCCCAGAACTGGGACTCGGCCATCGCCGCCATCACGGAATTCGCCAACGCCCTGTCGTGAGCCGGCGGCCGGTCAACCGCCACCGCCCATCATGGCCTGCATACCGGCTTCCATCTCCTCTGGTGTCGGGTCGGCGACATGGGTGCCGATCGACCAGGAATATCCGTGCGGGTCGACGATCTTGCCCATGCGGTCGCCCCAGAACATGTCGGCGACCGGCATGGCCTCGGTGGCGCCGGCAGCGACGGCCCGGGCCTGGAAGGCGTCGACGTCCTCTACATAGAGATGCACGAAGGCCGGCGAGCCGCCGAGGTCCTTCGGCGATTGGGTTTCCCAGTCGGGGTTGTGCTGGCCGAGCATGACGACGGCGCCACCGATGACGATCTCGGCATGCAAGATCAGGTCCGTGCCCGGTGCCACCATGCGGTAGCGCTCCTCGGCACCAAAGGCTGCCTTGTAGAACTCTATGGCGCCGTTGGCATCGTCGAAAATAAGGTGAGGCGTAACGGCGGTCATGCCGTCGGGTATGGCTTTTACGTCGTTCATGGTTTTCTCCATTTCGTGCGGAAATATGCGCCCTAATTCTGGTTAGCGCGGTAGCCCGCAACCGACAAGGATGCCAGCCCTTGGCACACTGAATTGTGATTGCTCGGACAGAAGCCTGTGCGGTTGTTCTCGCGCCGGCAAAAGAGTCCCTGTAGAGTCGCCGGCATGCGACTGGACCACGTCAACATTTCGACCACGGATCTCGAAGCGACCAAGGACTTCTTCGTGCGTATCCTCGGCCTCCAAGTGGGCGAACGACCGCCGTTCACCTTCCCCGGCTACTGGCTCTATGGGGGTGATCAGCCTCTTATCCATCTGGTTGTTGCCGGCAACGACATGAACACCGAGACCGGTCCCATCGATCACTTCGCCTTTCGCGGCGACGACATGGACGCACTCATTGAACGCCTTGAAGCGGAAGACATCACGCACTCCGTCTCCATCACTCCCGTTTTGGGGACACGACGAGTCTTTTTCCGGGGACCCGAGGGCGTCAAGATCGAGGTCGATTTTCCGCCGACCTAAACCCACGCCGCGTCATCTTCCGATCGATTGACTGAGGTCAATGCACTTGCCCACCCAGCCGGATACACGGGCCGGTCTTAGGCGCTGCCAGGGCCTTGCAAAGACGCCCACAAAAAGGAGCAACCGATGCGGCTGACCGACGCGCAGATAAACGAGTTCAACGAGAAGGGCTATATCGTCATCAAGGGCTTCTTCGACGCCGCCACCATGACCGAAGTGTCCGACGTCCTCGACGGTCTGCAGGCCAAGGAGCCGAAGCCCGGCGAGGAAGCCAAGTATTACGAAGAGAGCACGATCGCCGGCGAGAACGTCCTTGTGCGCATCGAGAACGTCATCGGCGAGAACAACCCCGAGCTCACCGCCGACCTCATCAACGACGACACCATCCAGTGCCTGACACAATTGTTCGGCGAGGCGCCGGTGCTGTTCAAGGAGAAGGTCAACTACAAGCTGCCCGGCTGCCGCTCCGACCTTCTGCACCATGACCAGGCCGCCGGCTGGAACAAATACACCGATATCTTCATCACCATGGCCATCGCGGTGGACGAGAACCGCGAGGATAATGCGGCCCTCAGTTTCATGAGCTCCGGCAATTATCAGAGATCTTTGATGTGCGAGGAGTGGAAACCCCTGAGCGAGAACGACCCGCCCTTCGAGCCGGTCGACGAGTATTCACTGATCGAAGCCGACCCGGGCGACGTCATCTTTTTCGATTCCTACGTGCCGCACGGCTCGCCGCCGAACCGCTCGGAACGGAGCCGGCGCAACATCTTTCTGACCTTCAACAAGGCCTCCGCTGGCGACATGCGGGCCCAGTATTACGCCGACAAATGGGCCAGCTACGCGCCGAACGAGGCCGACGAGGCGCGGACGGCGGACAGCTTCCGCGTCTGATCGCAACGCCGCGTTTCGTCAGTCGAACTTCGGTTCCGTCGCCTTGAAGCTGTCGCGCCCGGCGATGGCATCGTAACAGCGCCCGACACCGTCGAGCCCGTCGAGCAAGGTCTCCCGTTCCGGGATCATATGGAAGTAGAAGACCATCGGCGCGAAATAAAGGTCGGCCAGCGACAGCGCCTCGCCGGCCAGCCACCGCTGCTCTGAAAGGGTCTCGTTGAGCATGACCAGGTGACCGCGCACCACCGGCGTCGCCTTGGCGATCATCGTCTCGTCCGGCGTGCCCCCGCGGGCGGGAACCACCAGGCGCTGGATCACCAGCCCCGGCCCCATGGGCCCGTACATGTCGTCGATGTAGAGGCTGATCCATTCGTGCATGACCGCGCGCGGTCCGGGCTCGGCCGGCCTCAGCGGCGGCCCGTCGAAAACCTCGTCGATATAAGTCGAGATGGCCAGGCTTTCAGCGATGACCCGGCCCCCGTGTCGAAAGGCCGGCACCTTGCCCATCGGATGCAGCGCCTTCATCTCGTCCGACTGCGGGACCAGGGGCTGGTGCTCGTAGGCCACGCCCTTTTCCTCAAGGGCCAGGCGAACGGTGCGCACGTAGGTGCTGGCAGCGACGCCGTAGACGATCACGTCACTCATCGTCCACCCCTCAGGCCGGACTTCCGGCGAGATGCGCCTCCAGGCAATCGAAGCAGCCGAGCCAGCCTTCGCCATGGCGCTCGCGGGCCAGCGGCGTCGGCAACTTGGAGTGCACCAGCGTCAGTTCCGTGGCATCGCCCTGGGCCTTGAAGGTGAGCTCGACCAACATGGTGATGTTGGCGACGTTGTTGTCAGGGCGTCGCCAGGTCCAGGTGAAGGCGAGGCGTTCCGGCTCCACAATCTCGACGAACTCGCCCTCCAACGGCTCGGCGCCGTCGCTCTCGCCGAAGATCCAATAGAAGCGCCCGCCCGGCTCCAGGTTCCAGTCCTCGACCGTCACCTGCACCTCACCCGGACCCATCCACTGGGCCAGGGCCTCGCGGTCGGTCCACGCCTTCCACACGCGCTCGACGGGTGCGTCGAAGACCCGCTTGAGCTCCAGCATCGGCACCTCGATCGCGCCCGCTGCTGCTTCACTTGTCGCCACTTGGTCCATTGTCCTCTCCTCCTCCGATTGTTTGGGGGTTTGTTTGTGTTTGTTCCATACTTTGACTTTCCAGATAGCGGGCGAGCTGATCGAAACGCTCCTCCCAGAAGGCCCGGGTCTGTTCCATCCAATCCCGCGCCCCCTCCAGGGGCCCCGGCTCGAAGCGGCAGCGGTGCACGCGTCCATCCTTCTCACGGGCGATCAGTCCGCTCCGCTCCAAAACCTTGAGATGTTTGGTGACGGCCGGCCACGACATGTCGAAGGGTTGGGCCAGTTCACCGACGCTCGACGGCCCTTCTGCCAGGCGCGCGATAATGGCGCGCCGGGTCGGGTCGGCGAGCGCCGCGAAGACCGCGTTCAGGCGGTCTTCGTCGGCGGCTTCGGGTGAATGATTATATTTAACCATTTGGTTAAATTAATAGATGTTGAGGCGGGAGTCAAGAATACGCCTGCAGGCCTCGGCAAACCGGTTGTGAGAATACCATCGTATTAATAAGGTTTGGGGCTGACCATCTCCCATTCACCGGCCATACGAAACACTCAGATAGGGTGTGATGATACGCCGGTCTCCAACCGGCACCGGGCCTACCGGAATTGGAGAATAGGATCATGGAACTACAGACAAACGAAGCCGAACGCCTCGCCGCCCTTGTCAGCTACGGAATTCTTGATACCGAGTTCGAGGAAACCTATGACCGCATCACCCGCCTTGCGGCACAAATTCTCGATGCGCCGATCAGTCTTGTGTCGCTGGTCGACGACAAGCGCCAGTGGTTCAAGTCGGCATTCGGGCTGGATGCGCGCGAAACGCCGCGGGAATACGCCTTCTGCGACCATGCGATACGCAAGGAAGGCGTCTACCTGGTGCCGAACGCCTACGAATCCGACTTATTCAATAACAATCCCCTGGTGACTGGCGCCCCCAACGTCGTCTTTTACGCTGGCGCACCACTGGTCAACCCCGACGGTTTCGCCCTCGGCACGCTCTGCGTCATTGATCACCACCCGCGTCATGGCATGTCGGACGCCGATCAATCGATACTGACGGATTTCGCGTCCTTGGTTGTCGAGCTGATGGAGACCCGCAAGGAACTTCGCAACCTTCGATGCGGTCGAATCGCCGTATAGGGATTAGGGTCGAAAACATGATGGCACAAGATTGCGGACCCGACGTAAAACGGGCCGACAGACCGGGAGGGCGGTTGCGGGGAATGCCGTCGTGGGCGCACGAAATGCCCAACTGCCGATTTCAACCCTCGAACGTTCAGCCCGCTGAAATCCCGATTGAAGCGGCCAGCTTCTCCGGTGCGAAGTTCTTCTTAGCTTATTGGCATGATTTGCGGGCCGAGCGGTTCGCGCCATCCTGGAAGGAATTCGACTTAATAGCCCTCGGCGGCAAGTCTGCGGCCCGGGCCATTGTCGTCGACATTCTGTCCGCCCCCCTGCGCATCAAATACCGTTTTTGGGGGACCGCCAATATCCGCGCCAAGGGGCTCGACATGACCGGCAGATTTCTCGATGATTTTCCGCTCGTAAGGCAATCCGTGGCGCGGGAGGAATACAAACGCGTCATCTCCGAACGGCGCCCCATGGCGTTCAAGGACAAGCTCGTCCTTCCGGAGACCGGGCGTAAAGTAACGCAGTTCAAAGCGGCATTTAACCAGGTCATGGTTCGGCTGCCGCTGTCGAGCGATGGCGAGACTGTCGACCACATTGTGTCCCTCGCCAATTGGGAGAGAAACCAACCCGTCTGAGGCATCGAACGTCCTTGAAACCGAACGATTTCGCGCCGCATCGACCGTCTCTGTTCCGAACCTCACCCTACCACCGCCGGATCGGCCGGCGGGTCGCCACCGCCTTCTTGCGGTAACCCTCGCGCAAGAAGACATAGAGCCCCGAACCGAAAATGAGTGCGATGCCGGCCGACGCGGCGGCGTCCGGGAGGTGGCCGAAGAACAGCCAACCCCATAGGATGGCCAGCGGCATGGCGACGTATTCGAAAGGCGCCACCGTCGCCGCCGGGGCCGAGCGGTAGGCCTGCGACAGGGCATAGCCGATGACGCCCGACATCAGGCCGAGGCCGAGGAACAGGATGCCGTCGCCGTCAGCCGGCCAGCGCCAGGCCCGCAACAGGAACTGCAGGCTGGGATCCTCGACTCCGCCAGCGAAGCGGCCGTCACCGGCGACCAGCCCGAAGGCGAGACTGACGACGAGGAAGGTGCCCTGGATGTAGACGGCCATGGCGGATGCCTTCGACGCAACGCCGAGGCGTCGGGTCAGGATCTGCATCAGGGCATAGGTGAAGGCGGCGATCACCGGCAAAAGCAGGACCAGGGTGCCGGCGCCGCCCGCCGGCTCCGTGTCCGTCGACCACGGGCGCAGCATGACCAGCACACCCATGAAACCAATCATCACGGCGAGAATCCGCCGCGGGCCGACCTGCTCGCCGAGGATCGGGATCGACAACAGGGTGATCATCAATGGCGAGACGAAAAACAACGCCGTCGCGTCGGCCAGCGGGATCACGGCGAGGGCGGCAAAGAACGTCATGTTGGCGGCGACGACCAGAAGGCCGCGGCAGAGATGAAGGAACGGCTGATCGGTCTTGAGGATCGACCAGCCGCCCTCGAACTGGACGAAGACCAGGCTGAAACTGATGCCGATGGCCGAACGCACGAAGATCATCTGGTGCAGTGGATATTCGCCGGACAACGTCTTGATCAAGGTGTCGTTGATGGACACGCAGGTCATGCCGAGCACGATGAAGATGATTCCGCGCAAGGTATTGTCGGTCTGGGAATCGGGTGTCGCGGTCATGACCGGGGAACCGCCCGTTCGGCGATAAGGGGCGCGGGCGGCAACTAGTCCGGCCCCTCGTAGTTCTTGCAGCCCTTGGCCAGGGCGTAACACGCCAGCCGCACGGTCTTCGGGATATCGATGCGCGCCCCGTCACGCACCCCTTTTTCGTAGTACTGGACGATCCGTCGGCGCAGCCCCAGGGCCTCCGCCGCTTCTTTCTGCGACATACCCAGCGACTTGCGCCACGCCTTGAAATCCTCAGGTTTCATGACCGGCGATTGAGTCTCCGCGTCGTGCTTTTTTCGGGCCATGAGGATCCTTTTCGAACGGGGGGTTCCCCTGCCTTTTATCCTGTCGCTGGCCCGGGGCCAAGACCAAGGTGCACTGTGTGCGCTTTTTTTGTTGAAGTGCGCACTTTGTGCGCCTATACTGATTACGATTGTGGGTAATGACCGGGATCGACAAAGACCGGCCGCCCCCCACACCAACAGGATGGAAGCAAACCGATGACCGCCCCCGACGCCGAATATCAGGACCTGACGGCTCTGCTCGCCGACGGATTGGGTGCGGCTTGCCGCCGTTTGATGCACGACCTGGAACAGACCGAATGGATGGACCTAGACGTTCTTTCCGATGTCCTCGGGTTCGATCCCGATGAGTTTTCAGAGGCCGTCTGCCAGCTCCTCAACACCGGCTACATGGTCGTTCTCCGTGGCCCCTCGACGCGCCAGGCACGGCTGACGCGACGTGGCCGCGCCGCCATGGACCGGGCCCGCGCCTACGCCACGTAAACGTCCCTTCCGGCACATCTGATCTCCATCAACGCGCCCCCCCCTGCGTCGGCGTAAACTTGGAACCTGTCCTTCCTTTCGGAGGGCGAGGCCGAGATGACCCGAAAGAAGGTTGCCGCCGTCAAGCGTAAGCGCCCCGAGCAGCCGCGTGTCGGATATGACGTCGCCGCGAGGCAGAGGAATATGCGCGCCCAGCCCCGGGCCCACGGTCTCGAACAGCTCGATCAGATGCTGCACTCCGCACAGGCCCGCGTCACCGGCGGCGTATCACCGGCGGCCGTCATGAACGCCTACCTCGACTGGTTCGTCCATCTCGCCAACTCACCGACCAACCAGACCGTACTCATCCATAAGGCCGTCAACGACGGGCTCCGCTTGATGACCTACGCCGGCCGCTCCATGCTCGGTGCCGAGGCCGAACCGGCGGCCAGGCGCGATCGCCGCGACCCGCGCTTTCGTGCCGAGGAATGGAAGGTCTGGCCCTACAACCTGATCGCCCAGTCGTTCCTGTTGAGCCAAAGTTGGTGGCGCGAAGCGACCCGCGACGTGCGCGGCGTCAGCGCCCAGCACAACCGCGAGGTCCAGTTCCTGACCCGCCAGTTCCTCGACTTCCTATCACCGGCCAATTTCCTGTGGACCAACCCCGAAGTGCTCAGGCGCAGTTTCGAGGAGGGCGGACAGAACCTGGTGCGCGGCCTCGAGAACGCCGTCGACGACATGCAGCGCAACTGGCTCGGCGAACGCCCGGCATCGGCCGAGAACTATGCGGTCGGAGAAAACGTGGCGGCCACGCCCGGCAAGGTCGTCTACCGCAACGCGCTCATGGAGTTGATCCAGTATTCACCGGCAACCGACACGGTTTGGCGCGAACCAGTGCTGATCGTGCCGGCCTGGATCATGAAGTACTACATCCTCGACCTGTCGCCGGAGAACTCCCTGATCCGATACCTGGTCTCACGCGGCCGCACCGTGTTTGCCATCTCCTGGAAAAATCCGACTGCCGAGGACCGCGACGTCTACATGGACGACTACCGGCGATTGGGAGTCATGGCGGCGCTCGACGTTATCGCCAAGATCCAACCGGGCGCCCGCGTGCACGCCTGCGGCTACTGCCTCGGCGGCACCCTCCTTTCCATCGCCGCCGCCGCCATGGCGCGCGACGGCGACCGGCGCCTGGCGACGATCACGCTGCTGGCGGCACAGACGGACTTTTCCGAGGCCGGTGAGTTGATGCTGTTCATGGACGAGAGCCAGCTCAGCTATATCGAGGACATGATGTGGGCCCAGGGCTATCTCGACACCAAGGAGATGTCGGGCGCCTTCCAGTTCCTGCGCGCCAACGACCTGATCTGGTCGCGCATCATCCGCGAATACATGCTGGGCGAGAAGGACCGGCTTAACGACCTGATGGCCTGGAGCACCGACCAGACCCGCATGCCCTATCACATGCATTCCGAGTACCTGCGTCAGCTGTTCCTTGAGAACCGGCTCGCCACCGGTAAATATCAGGTCGGTGGGCGCCCCGTGGCGCTCACCGACATCGAGGCCGAGATTTTCGCGGTGGCCACCATCCGCGATCACATCGCGCCCTGGCAGTCGGTGTTCAAGATCAAGATCCTGAGCGACACCGACGTCACCTTCGTCCTCGCCGCCGGCGGCCACAATGCCGGAATCGTCTCCGAACCCGGCCATGCCAATCGCAGCTACCAGATGATGGTGCTCAAGGAACTGGCGACCTTCAAGGACCCGGAGGCCTTCCGCGGTCAGGCGCCGGTCCGCTCCGGTTCCTGGTGGCCGGCTTGGGCGCGATGGCTATCGCAACGCTCGTCGAACAAGATTAAGCCGCCATCGATGGGAGCGCCGAGGAACGGGGTCAGGATCCTGGGCGACGCACCGGGCCGTTACGTCTTAGCGCCGTGATCCGCATGCAATCCGCGCGACAAACAAGAAGAAGAGAGGGAAATCCGATGTTCGACATCATGGCCACGGCCTGGAACTTTCAGATGATGGCGATGCGCAGTGCTTCTTCGGTCGCCGCATCGATCATGGAGATGCAACTGCAGTTGATTGAGATGCAACTGGGCCTCCTCGATCACGTGCACGCGCACCGCCGGGCCACCGATCCGGGAATGGCGGTCAACCCCAAGGCCCGCAAGCGCCGCGGCATCAAGGCCCACAACCCCTGCTGCGGTCCCGATCTGCACGACCACTACGGCCACCGCGCCCAGGACGTCGACGTCGAGCATTTGTGAGGGGCGAGGACGGTCACGGAGCCCGAATTGGCTTTAACAAAGACTCAAAACAACGACTCGGTCTACCACTAGATCACGAATTTACTTGAAATTCGACTATTTTAACTAGATCGTTCTGCACCGAGGCGCCAAACTCCCCTGGTTACTCCCAATATCGCGCCGGAACGAAAAGTCTACAGGCCTAAATCTAACGTTTAGATTGAATTTCTCCCGCAAAAAACTCACAATATAACAAACAACAGTAGTGCTCTTGGGAAACGAAGAAATGAGAATGAGGACGGAGAAGCGTTGTTATGTCCCATCACAGCACCGAGACGCGCGGGCTGGCCGGAAATCTGAGGGAAAGCGTAACCTGGTTGCGCACCATATTCGAACAGGCGGCCGTCGGCGTAGCGCTGGTCGAAACGCCGACCGGGAGATTCGCCCGCGTTAACCGGCGTTTCTGCGACATCGTCGGTTATACCCTCGGCGAGATGAAGCAGACCAGTTTTCACGAAATCACCCACCCCGATGACATCGATGTGGACCTTACCTGGGTTGAACGGCTGGTTGCCGGCGAAATCAAACAGTTCACCAGGGAGAAACGCTATATCCATAAGAACGGCTCCGTCGTCTGGGTCAAACTCACCGTGTCACCGACCTGGAAACCCGGTGAGGCGGCCGAGTTCCACGTCGCCATCGCCGAGGACATCACCGAGCGCAAGCTGGCCGAAGCGGCGGCCAAACGCAGCGAGGCCAAATACAAATCGATTCTGGAGGCGATGCCGGACCTGGTTTTCGTCCTTTCCGAAGACGGCATACATCTGGACACCCCCATTAACCTCGCCAATTTGACGGTTTTGTGATTCGATGGCTTTCCGAGGGGGATGCCATGAAACAGCTTGGATTTTTCGACCTTCCGGATCATATGCGACGTCTGTCTGAGACCGGCGATCGGCTGGAAGAGATGTTGCGGGTTATT
>Ga0209561_1000006_pt1 | contig 70735 bp, 55 predicted proteins | sample WorMettrBAHAMAS2_FD_187393 | JGI IMG/M metagenome (GOLD analysis project Ga0209561, IMG submission 187393) | Marine gutless worms symbiont microbial communities from Max Planck institute for Marine Microbiology, Germany - Inanidrilus... | ecosystem: Host-associated > Annelida > Digestive system... | reverse complement strand
CCGTCAGGTCGCTCGGATAGCGACCACCCTTGCGGTCGTAAAGCGCGCGGTTCTCGACTGTCCACATCGGGCATCCCTCCACAAAAATCAGAAGATGCCCTCTTCAATCATGACCTATTCTAAAAAAACCGTTAACTTGCCGGACAGACACTCATAGTCTTGCTCCTTGGTCCGTGCTTTGTTGGGCTATAGAAAGATCGGCCCGCTGGGCTAAACCGAGACGCCGCCGGGCGCCCAAAATGAAACGAGGCTGACGGATGAACCCGAAAGCCTCGTCTAACAGTGTATCGGTTGCCGGTCTAATCGACGAGAACCAACTTCTCGGCCGATTCCTTGCCGTTTCTTCCGGCTTCCAGTTCGAACTCGATGCGCTGGCCCTCACGGAGATCCTCGAGGCCCGCGCGCTCGACCGCCGAAATGTGGACGAACGCGTCCTTCGCGCCGCCCTCCTGCTCGATGAATCCGAACCCCTTGACACGGTTGAACCACTTCACGGTTCCAGTCGCCATGTGTTTTTCCTTCATAGTCTCATTGCCGCGACACGTGATCGCGACGGCGTTGTCACAGTTTTCAACGATGTCCAGGAGTAACGTGGCGAGGTCGAGGCAACGCAGCGGCATACGCCGGGTCTTCGCAAACTGATGCCCATGATATGGACGGGTTGACGCGAATTCCCAAGAACTAAATCCACCGGGGCCAAAGGCACACCGGGTCGTTGCGAGTTCGGCTATCGTTGGCGGCTGGCACGGAAAGGGCCGCAATCATGAAGAACACCGTGGACACACATGTACGACCGGCCCGACCCGACGAACTTCCGAGCCTGACGGAGCTGTGCCTGCGATCGAAGGCGGTGTGGGGGTATGACGCCGCATTCCTCGAAGCCTGCAGGGCGGAGCTGACCCTCGGCGCAAACGACCTAACGGCCACCCACATTGCCGTCGCCGAGAGTGCCGATACGGTGGTTGGCGTTGTCCAGGTGGAGATCGCTGGCCGCACGGCGGACCTGTTGAAGCTGTTCATCGAGCCCGAAGATTTCGGGAACGGCACAGGACGGCGGCTATTCGATTGGGCGTGCGATGTTGCCAGAGACTTGGGGGCGACGAATCTCACCATCGAGGCCGACCCGGACGCGGCGCCGTTCTACCGCCGCATGGGTGCCCGGGACGACGGCTTCGCGCCGTCCGGCTCGATCCCCGGAAGGATGCTGCCCAGGTTGGTGTTGGATCTCTCTGCGGACCTTCCACGGACCGCCTGACGCCGGCGCGCCCTATGCTCCCCCGCCGAAAGCCCTGGCGATGATGTAGGCGCCGAGGACCAGCAGCGAGACGAAGAACACGCGCCGGAACAGTTCCTCCGACAGCTTCTGCCGAATCCGCTGACCAAGGACCATGCCGGCGATGGCCGGCACGAGCGCCATGGCCGAAATCGTTCCAAGCTCGACCGTCAAAAGATCGTTCCCTTGCAGGGCAACGGCGAGGGCCAGGGTCGAGACAGTGAACAGCATGCCCATGGCCTGGATCAACATGTCGCGCGGCAAGCCGATGGCCTGAAGGAACATCACTCCAGGCACCACGAAGGATCCCGTCATTCCCGTCAGGATGCCGTTCGCCGTGCCAACGAGGGGCCCGACCCAGACTTCCTGTGTGGCCGTGATGGTCAACCGGAATCCGGCCAGGTTGACCGCCGCGTAGACGACCAGCAACGCGCCGAGCAACGCCGAGAGCAGCGACAGATCGACCCGCGTCAGGGCCGTCGCGCCAAGCCAGACAGTGACCGTGGCCATGAGCAGGAATGGCCAGATCCGGCGTAGAATCGTTTTGCCGGCTCCACCGACGGCCGCCTGCCACAGATTGGTGACGAACGACGGCACCAGCAGCAGCGCCATTGCCTGGGGCAATCCGATGGCCAACGTCAGCAGCGCGAGGCTGACCGTCGGCAGGCCGAGACCGATGACGCCTTTCACCGTGCCGGCGAGCAGAAACGTGCCGGCGACCGCCAGAATCGTCGAGACATCCAGCATGCGGCGATGCTATCGCCACCCAGTCGCAGTTGGAAGCGTCAGCGCCGGCCGATCGTCGGGGTCGCGGTCATCGCGCCGTGCCGGCGAACGGATATCGGGCGAGCATGCGGAACGGTGCCGATCGGTCCTCTTGCACGAACAGGCAGATGGCGTCGACCGTCAGCGGCGCCACGCAGTGCGAAGCCGTCAGAGGCGCCAGCGCCGCCATCAATGACTGCCGCTCGCCGTCGGAAAGCCGGCAACTCAAGGTCATATGGAACCGCCATTCCTCGAAGACATAGGGGTACCCCCACTCTACCAAAAGCCGCTCCTGCGCGGGCGTGAGGCCGTTCCGCCGTCGGTTGGCCAGTTCCGCCGCCGAGGCAGGTGCCCGAAACGCGTCGAATTCGCTGACGCAGTCGGCGGCCAACCGATTGAGAGCCTGGGACGGCGCGGAAAGCCGAAGCGCAACGAAGCCATCGAGCGAACCCAATTCCAAGGCCGGCGCATCGAAGGCACTGCGCGCGGCGGCGAAGGCGCCGGCGGCGGCATCGAGGTCCTCCGGCGTGCCACCATCCGCCAACGCGAACGGCGGCTTCAGTGTCGTGTGGAACCCGTAGCCGGCCGCAGTCCGGGTGATCGCGCCCAGCCGCGCCGCGTCGAAACCGCTGATCTCGGGCCGCTGCCGGACGTCGCCCGTCGCGGCGTCACGTCCGAGCCAGTCGTTTCCGAATGCCCACAACGCACTGTCCGTCGGTGGAGCGAAGTAGATGGCGTAGCGGCGAGTCGCCGGCACGGGGTCTTCGGACGTCATCGCCGATCAGAATACCCGATCCCCGCCGCGCCAGACCTCGTGAACGACAGGAAGGGAGTCCCGGCAGCGGACACGAACGCTGGCGGCGCGCTTGCCGGGGGCGATTTCGCCGCGATCGGCGAGCCCGGTGGCGCGGGCCGGCGTCGCCGAAACGGTCGATACCGCCTCCGGGAGAGACATGCGAACGGCGCCGAAATGCAACGCAAAGGCCGCCTGGATCAAGCTCGACGGGATGTAGACCTCGACGGCGGGATGCCTATTGGCGAGGCGCACCCCCCTCAGGCCGGACCGTGCCAGTCGATCTGGCAGATCTCGGCGCTGCGGCCCTCGAAGTTCCACACCCGGCCGAAGGCCCGGACGCGTCCCTTGTTGGCCTGGGCGACGGTCACGTCGGGGCCCATCCAGTAGCCGCTGTTCTGGATCATCACGTCCTGGTTCGGATCGGCGCCTTCGATGGGCTCCACCTCTCCCTGAATGACCCTGCCGACCATCAGCCGGCGCTTCTTGCCCTCGGTTTCGAACTCCACGGGCGCGCGGTCGGCGCCGAGGAACTCGCTGACCAGGAGCGCGAACAGGCCGGTTGTGCCGCGGGCCTGGCCGGAGAAGATGCGGACCAGCCCATCGTAAGCGCTTTCGGTCGCCCGCTCGTCGATGTAGGCCGCCGCCTTCCAGTTGCCCCGGCCCATGAACCCCGGGATCTCCAGGAGCAAGCCGACGTTCAGCCCGCCAAGGTTCTCCTCGTCATAGTGCCCCTCGTCGATGCGCACGCCGGCCCAGGCCTGGCAGAAGCCCTCGGTCGGCGGATGCTGGCCGAGACTGACGACGCAGGGGCAGAAAACAACGCAGTTGCAGTTGAGGATCAGCTCTCCCTTGATCGCCCATTCGGGCAGTTGCTCGGCCATCGTTTTCCTCCCCCTCAGATCAGGTCCATCGCGCGGGCGGCGAACACCGCCCCCGCACTCACACAAACGACGCCGGCCGGACGGGTCAGGAACCGGCCCGGGTCCGGCAGTTTCTCGAAGGTCATGAACAGGGTCGCCACGCCCATCCAGACGAGGTTCATGGTGCCGCCGACGAAGCCCAGCGCCATCAGCGCCCAGCAGCAGCCGAGGCAGAAGAGGCCCAACCGGAACCCCATCGCCGCGGCGGCGGCCGGTCCCGGCCGCCAGTGCTGCATGAAGAACGTCAGCGGATGCCGGCATTTGGCGAGGCACGCGTCCTTGAACGCGGAAAATTGATACGCCCCGGCGAGGGCGAGCAGGATTGCGGTCAGCCAGAGCGACGTACTGGACCCATCCGGCGCCACCAGCAGGTTTCGCGCCAGCACCGCTTGCGCCGCCGCTCCGGCCGCGGAGAACCCGATCCACACGACCAAATAACCAGCGATCAGGGCGAAGAAGCCGGCCCGGTCGGACGCCCCGCACGCCGACAGATCATCGAAAGCCCTGAGCGCCGGAACGAAGGTCGGCAACATCATCGCCGCGCTCATCAGGCCCCACATGGCCCAGAGGGCGACGAAATCGGTTTCCGCCGCCGACCGACAGATGGACTGCCAGAACGCCGCCGCGCCGCCCGGAAACCCGGTCACTTCAGGAGAGCCACCCTGACCCATGAGCACGACGCCCGCCCATGCGGCGAGGATAAACAGATAGGTGACAATCCAGGCCGCGCTCCGCCGGCTGAAGACGAACGCAATCCCCGAATTCGCCACGATCGATGTCCCCCCAATGCCGTCACGCGGATCGAACTCCGCCTTCGTGCACCTGCACTTTGCCAGAGGCTGTCGATCCGATCCAGCCGGTCCGTGAGCCCTCTCATGAGCAGCCCACCGCCGAACTTTGAACCCACATCAATTCAGGAGTTGTGGTTGGCGCCGGTTTCGACACAATAGCCTTGGTTCCTGCCAAAGCTGCTCTTGTCCTGGGGGGCAGCGTTGTGCGTTCGGTGACTGATTCCAACATCGCCAAAAAACCACCCGTTGACGACGCGACAGCGGGATCGCGCGTCTGGAGCAACCCGACTGACGGCGAGCGCAGGCATGTTACGGTCCTGTTCATCGATCTTGCCCACTCCTCGGACTTTGTCGCCGACGCCGACCCCGAAGATGCCAACGACATCGTGCTGCCCGTAATCCGACGCTTCGTCGAAATCGTCGAAAGCGTCGGCGGCACGGTCACCCAGGTGCTTGGCGACGGGGTCATGGCCGTGTTCGGCGCCCCAGCGGCGCTGGAAGACCACGCGCTGAAGGCCTGCCGGGCGGCCGAGAGACTGAGGGACCAGGCCACGTCGGGTGCCCTGGTGGACGGTTGGATACGCGGGATCCCGTTCGACATCCGCATCGGCATCAGTTCGGGAGAGGTGGTTGCTCAGACCCTCCGCCCTGGCCGATCGCCGGAGTACCGGACAACGGGCGAAGCTGTGTATCTCGCGTCGCGCATGGAGCAGTTGGCCAAGCCCAATGGTATCTGGATCACCGAGGATACCGTCGCATTGCTCCGGGGACGGGCTAAGGTGCGGCAGCTCAGCCGCTTTTCCGTCGCTCCGGGTTCGCAAGGGAAGGTCTTCTTCGAGCTCGTCGAACTCGGCGACTCGCGAGTGGCGCCCCGTCCCCGTCGTGTCAAGACACCGACACGCATGTTCGGCCGGTCCGTCGAATTGACCGGGATCGCGAACCTGCTGGCGGACGGACGCGGTGGGACCGTTGTCGTCGCCGGCGGACCGGGCATCGGTAAATCACGTTTCGTCCAAGAACTGACCAAACGGCCCGAAGCACAGCACCACCGGATCGTTGCAATCGCCGCGACTCCTCCGGGGTTCGCGTCGCCGTACGAGGACCCTGCAGCGCTTGCGGGACAGGTGCTCGGTCTACCCGACGGGCTCGATGCCGTGGCGGCCGAAACAGCCGTCGAGGAGGCGCTCGGCGCGATCGGCCTCGCAAAGGACGAGCGGATCGGTGACCTCGCCGGCGCCCTTGGAGGCCAATCCGATCTCGGGCGGACACGGCAGCCCGAAGGACAGTTCGCGCGCGCGGTTTCGCTGCTCAGTGACGCCGTGTTCGCCATCTCCCGGGATCGACCCGTTCTCGCCGTCGTCGAGGATGTGCACTGGGCGTCGTCGATCCTGCGCCGTTTTGCCGCGGATATCGCCCGGGACGTCGGTGACAGGTCCGTTCTTCTCGTCATCACCACGCGGAACCCGGCGGAGCCATTCGTCGGCGATCTGCCGATCGCGTCGCTTATCCCACTGACTCCGTTGTCGGAAGAGGACAGCCAGGCGCTCCTGGCGCAGCTCCTCGGAAAACGGCAGGACCTCGCACCGCTGAAGGATCGATTGATCCAGAACGCTCAAGGAAATCCGCTGTTCCTGATCGAGTCCGCGTCCGCGCTCGTCCAGGACGCCGTCCTCAGCGCGGAAGGGACCGGCTACCAGCAACACGGACCGCTTCAGAACCTCACGGTTCCCTCCACGATCCAAGACATCCTCGCCACCCGACTCGACAGCCTGACGGCGTCCGAGAGGTCGGCCCTGCTCGCGGCATCGGTCATCGGCCTCAGCTTCGACCTTGGGCTGTTGTCCGCACTCGTCGAAGGGACGCCCGGTGATCTCTGCTCTGTCATCGATCGGCTCCAGGAAAAGGGCTTCGTCGAGCTGACGCGGACCTCACCAAGCACCGAGTACAGCTTTCGGCACGCGCTGATCCATGACGTTGCCTACCGTACCCTTCTGAAAAAGACGCGCCGGGACATGCACGGCCGACTGCTCGACGAAACCCGGAAACGGCCGTCATCGCTGATTTTCGGCAAAGCCGATCTCCTTGCCGATCACGCTTTCCGCGCCGAACGTTGGACCCTCGCCTACGTGTATTGCCGCCGGGCGGGTGAAGCCGCGCAGATGAAATCCTGGAACCTGGAAGCGGAAACTCACTTCCGCCACGCACTCACCGCGCTCAAACGCCTGCCCAAGACTTCGAAGACCGACCGCAGACGGCTCGAACTCGTCGCCGGCGTCGTCCGATCGCTCTTCGCTCTCGGACGATACGACGAGGCGCGCGCCCTTCTCGATGACGCTCCCTCTTTTCCGGAATGCTCCGACCTCAAGAGAATCGGCTGCGAAATTGCCTCACTCCGGGTCCTCTGCCACTGGGCCGTGTCGAGCCTCCGTGAGGCGGAAACCGCCGCACGGCTGGCGTTGGACATGGCCCGCGACACCGACGACACCGGGCTGCAGATCTCATGTGCCGGACGTTTGGGGATCATTCTGACCGACAAAGGCGACTTCGAACGTGGTCATCAGTTCCTGGCCGCCGCCCAACGCGCCATTCCCGAGGGCCGGCGTCATGACACGTTCGGACTCATGGCTGTTGCGTCGGTTGCATGCCGAGGTGTGGTGGCGCGCAATCTTGCGGAACGAGGCAAATCCGTGGAAGCAGACGAGCTGTCCCGGGAGGCCATCACGATTGCAGATGACGCCGATCACGTATTCACGATGATCTATGCAAACCTGATTGCCGCGGTTGTTCGCGTCCGTGCCCGATATCCAGAACAGAGCTTGTCCTATCTGGAGCGAGCATCCTCCCTTTGCGATGCCAGCCGGTTCTGGTCAGTAAAACCGCTGGTCACGGGATTTCTCGGGCTATCCAAGGTCCTGTCGGGTTCCGTGATCGAGGGACTGGACCTGCTGGATGATTCGCTCGATGCCGCGGAATTCCCCTCGCTCATGATCCGCCAGTCGATCCGGAGAGCTTGGATAGCCGAGGGGTACCTTTCTGCGGGCCTCGCGGACAAGTCCCTTTCGATCGCCTCGGCCGCCTTGGCAACCGCCCGGACCAAAGGCGAGATACCAGCCGAAGCCATGTGTCTGCGGATCATCGGTGAATCGCGGCTGCATCTGGCCGGAGGGGCCGACCCGGAGGCGGCCAAACTTCTGCGCCAAGCGCGAACTCTCAGTCAGCAGTTCGGAATGCGGCCGCAATTGGCCCAATGCGAAATTGCATTGGGAGAACTCGGAAGGCTTGCCGGACGCCCCCAGGAGGCCGAGGCGCACTTCGACCGAGCCGCGCGCATCTTTGAAGCGTGCGGGATGAAACCCCTTTCGCCCGAGGAGCGCGCGTATGGACCCGCCGCCTCTATCGCCTGACGGTTCGCTAGCTCACGAATCGAGGCGGAAGCCCCCCACCGACGCTGGCCGCCTGCTTTTCGGTTTCCCGAATCTGATCCGCCGTCAACCGATGGCGCTTGGTCAACGCGATAATCTCCTGCTCGACCTCGCATTCGGCGGCGCCGACGAGATGGGCCGCGAAGCCGAGATCCCTCTCCGACAGGTCTCTCGCGACATAGCCGAGACAGGCCTTGATCCCCTGCAGATCAGCCAGCCGTTCGAACCAGGAATCGTTTGACATGTTGTCGGTCCCCACCGTTTCGTTCCCTCAGTCCCCAACAGGGAGAATACGGATCAACGGCAGGCCGAACTGTGAAGTAGTTCACAGTTTCCGCACGCGGATGGCCACACCGCCCTGCTGGCGGATCTCGCCCATGGACGTTGGCACATGACCGCCGAGCGACGAGACATCAGCGAATCCGCCGCAGCCATACTGCGGAGAACGTCGGTCTTTCACGATATCGATGAGGGAGTTCTCAAGAACGCCGCCGCGAACGTCCGACGGCAATCCTTCTCCAAGGATCAGTTGGTTTTTCAGATCGGCGACGAGTCGGACGGACTCTACATCATTGTCAGCGGCCGTGTGGGCATTACGAACATCTTCTTCGACGGCAAGGAGATGATCCTCAACATATTGGAAGAGAACGACATCTTTGGTGAGGTCGGCGCCATCGACGGCCTCCCCAGGACGGCAGGCGCAATCGCCATGGAGGACTCGGTCCTGCTTCATCTGGACGGTCCGGCGCTACGTCAACTCATCCGAGATGAACCGACACTGTGCCACGGACTGATGTCGGTGCTCTGCTCGCGGATCCGCTGGACCAGCGCCTTTATCGAAGACAGGGTCTTCCGCGACACGCGCACGAGACTCGCCAAACGGCTGCTCATGCTGGCAGACCTCTACGGCGACCAGACGGATGAGGGTATCCGAATCAACATCAGGCTATCGCAGGATCACCTGGGCCGGATGCTCGGCGTCAGTCGGGAGAGCATCAGCAAGGAGGGCGCCCATCTGAAAGATCACCATGCCGTTTCGTTCCGTCACGGTGTCATCACCATTCACGATCGGGCCTATCTGGAATCCTTGGCCGCCCTTTCCTGACGCGACGAGCGGAGGGACACCGGCTTGTCGACCACGGCCTTCCGCGCGACGACCGGCACGGTCCCTTCGAGTCGGAAAGACGTTGCCTGCTGTTTGAGATCCATGATTACAGGGACGAGGAGAATCCGCGGTCTTGACCCGCACGCGAGCCACCTCCATGGACACCATTGCCGATCTGTCAGCAAAGCTTAGTGCCGGGTCCGTTTCGAGCGCGGCATTGATCGACGAAGCCCTCGCGCGGGGACTCGATCCCACCGGCGAGGGCGGACGGACGTTCATATCCATCGACGATCGCGGAGCGCGCGAGGCCGCGGCCACCTTCGACCGGTTGAGGCGATCGGAATACCGGCAAGGCCCACTCGCCGGCTTGCCGATATCGGTGAAGGACCTGTTCGACGTTCAAGGCCAGGCGACGTCGGCGGGTTCGCTGGTACTGAAAGACGCCGCGCCCGCCGCCGACGACGCGCCGGCGATCGCCCGCCTCAGGGCGGCCGGTGCCGTGTTCATCGGCCGCACCAATATGACCGAGTTTGCCTACTCCGGACTGGGGTTGAACCCGCATTTTGGAACTCCGGCGAATTCCTACGATCGTTCCAGTCGACGGATACCCGGCGGCTCGTCCTCGGGGGCCGCGGTTTCGGTTGCCGATGGCATGGCGGTCGCCGGCATCGGCACCGATACCGGTGGATCGACGCGGATCCCGGCGGCCTTGTGCGGGCTGGTGGGGTTCAAGCCGACTCAGGCCAGGATCCCGCTGGATGGCGTCGTGCCCTTATCGCCATCGCTCGATTCCGTGGGCGCGATTGCGCGAAGCGTTGGCTGCTGCGCCGTTATCGATGCCGTCATGGCGGGCGACAAAGCCGAACCGGTGGAACCCGTACCGGCGGACGGACTGACGCTCGGTGTGCCGTCCCGCTTTTTCCTCGATGACGCCGACGAGACCGTGTCGGCGACCTTTGAGCGGGCCTTGGACGGTCTTTCCCGAGCCGAAGTTCGGCTTGTCGCCATCGACCTCGCCCGATTCGACGAACTTGCAGCGGTCAACGCCGGCGGCAGCCTCGCGGCGCTGGAAGCGTTCGCCTGGCACCGACAGTTTCGCGAACATTGGGATCTCTATGATCCCCGAGTCTTGGAGCGCATTCTGCCGGGAGAAAAAGCAACGGCCGCGGACTACCTCGATCTCATGGCGGCGCGACGCGATCTGGTCTCGTGGATGGATCGCGAGATCCGGGATGTCGATGCCGTCGTCTGTCCAACCGTCCCACGAGTCGCCCCCTTCATCTCATCACTGGAGAACGACAACGCGGTATACCGTCAGGTCAACAGGCTGATGCTCCGCAACACGTCCGTCGCCAATTTTTTCGATCTTTGCGCCATTAGCATCCCTTGCCACGCGCCCGGGGACGCCCCGGTTGGGCTCATGCTGATCGGCCAGAGGTTCCGGGACCGGGAACTCTTTCGCGCCGCGGCATCCGTGGAGAGGATCGTCACCAGCGCTCCTTAGCGCAGCCGCCGTCCGATTTCGTTCAGGTTCCCAACAGGTCGCTTTCGGTGACGCCGACCACGCCGATGAGGTCGACGGCGCCGTCGGAGAGGGTGACGGTGGTGTCGTCGGTGAAGCTGTCGCCGTCGGCGTCGGTGGTGGCGATGGAACTGATGGTCAGGCCGTTGAGGAGCTCGAAGCGGTCGCTGCCGACCTGGAAGTCGGTGATGCGGTCGGTGCCGCCGCCGGCGCCGAACTGGAACACGTCCTCGCCGATGCCGCCCGTCAGCGTGTCGTTGCCGGGACCGCCGGCGAGGGTGTCGTCGACGGGGTCGGAGCCGGGATGGATGGCGAGGTCGACGACGACATCGTTGAAGTCGTCATCGCCGCCTCCCGGCATGTCCTCGAAGCCGATCCTCAGCGCCGTCGCCGTCCCGGCGTCGATCCGGCCGGCCGCCACGTGCACCGCGCCGTCGGCATTGAGCGTCGTCGGGCCGCCGCGCTCGGTGGCGTGGACCACCGGCCCTTCGAGCAGCGTCTGGGTCTCGCCGTCGTCGAAGACAAGCGAGATGTCTCCCGCCGCATCGCTGACCTTGGCCGCACGCTCGCCTCCGCCGCCATGGTCGAAGACGAAGCTCAGAGTGCCCGTATCGAGGTCGAAGCCCTGATAGCCGCCGTTGAGGCTGCCGCCGTGGATGATCAGGAACAGCCCGAACTCCATGCCCGCCCCGCCGGTCCAGGGGACGGTTGCGGTGTCTCCGGGGTCGTGGGAATGGGTTTGTTCGAACACCAGCTCGACATCGCCGATGGTGCCGTCTGCGGCGACCGTGTAGACGCCGAGCGAGTTGTTGTAGCCGGCCGTGCCGCCCGTGAGCGTCAGCGTCGCCACCGCGTCCGCGCCCAGGGCCGTATCGGCCGGCAGGATGCCCAGCGCGCCGTCGCCCGGAACCGGCAGCGCGTCAATGGGCGTCAGTTCGGTGACATCGGGGAACACCCCGGTGTCGGTGTAGGACTGCGGCGTCTTGCCCGCCGCGTCGTGGCCGTACAGCACGTCAGCCCCGGCACCGCCCAGCAGAAGGTCGCCGCCGCTGCCGCCCGAGAGCGTGTCGCCGCTGTCCTTTCCGTCCAGCGTGTCGTTGCCGCCGAGGCCGTCCATGGTGTCCGATCCGGGATCGCCGAAGAGCGTATCGTCGCCGGCCGTCTGTTCGGCAACGACGTTGCCGACGTTGACGGTGATTGTTGCGGTATCGGAGAGCGAACCGCCGTCGGTGACCTCGACGGTCAAGGCGTGGGACGGGGCGGCCTCGTGATCGAGCACCGCGGCGGTGGTGATCTCGCCGGTGCCGGGATCGATGGCAAACAGGCCGCCGGGATTGCCGCCTTCCGCAAACGAATACGTCAGCATGCCGAAGGCCGTCGCCGGATCGTCCGCATCCGTCGCCGAGACGGTGCCGACGCTCGTTCCGGAAACCTGGTTCTCGTCCACAGAAAACGTGTCCGGCGACACCGACGGCTGGTCGTTCACCGCCGTGACATTCAAGGACACCGTCTGGCTGTCGGAGCCGCCGTTGCCGTCGTCGACGGTGTAGGCGAACGCCCCCGGATCGCCGTTGAAGTCCTGCGCCGGGTCGTATTCGAGGCCGGTGAGCTGCGCTTCGGTGAGCACGTCGTCAATCGCCACCGCGCCGCCGCCACCGGCGATCTGCACCACGCCGTCCGTCGGCACCGCAGTCACCGTGATCGTCAGCGGATCTGGGTCCGGGTCCGTCGGCGCCGCGATGTTCAGTGCCGTCACCGTGTCCTCCGTCACGTCAACCGTCTTGTCGGCCTCCGCATCCGGCGGCGAATTGGTGGCGGTCGTGACATTGAACGGTTCCCACGCGCTCATCACCAGGCCGTCGAACACCCGCGCGAAGAGCTGGTCGACGGACCCTTCGTTGCCGGGTGCGAATTCGGCCGTGCCGATGTCGGCGGCGGCAACCGTGATCGTCTCTCCGGAGACCTGGGGCGTTCCACTGACCGTGAAGAACCCTGTCCCGGCGTCGTCCGTGCCGTCCCAGAACTCATAGGAAATGACGCTCAGCGCCGGGTCGACCATGGCGTCGATCAGCGATTCCGCGGAAACGGCATCGTCGATCTGCTGGTCGTCGGCGGTGACCTCGGGCTCCTGGAACAGGTCGGCGAAGGGGTTGGCCATCTCCGCCGTGGTCAGATCGCGCGGATCCGTCGGGTCGGGGATGTCGCCGTCCTGGAACAGCTGGATCGCGAGATCGTATTCCGCCGCCTCGGGCGACGCCCGGACACCGATCCGGTAGCTCTCCGCCGCGTCCTCGATGAAGAAATCGTTCCCCTCCAGCATGATCCGGAGGAATCCGCGCTCGGACCAGAAGGAGAACGGTTTTTCCTCGTAGTGATTCTCGGTCCGGTCTTCGAGTTCTATGTCATCGGGGAAATCTTCGGTGATCCAAAGGTTCTCGTAGTTGTACCGTTCCCATTCCCCGGTATCCGCATTCTGCTCGTAGATGAAGATGTCGCCGTCACGGCCCAGGAAGTCGAAATCGACCTGGATGAAGTTGGGGAAATCCTCCGTATCGATGGAGAACTGGAACCAGTCGATGGGATCGCCGTCCACCACGCTGACCCGGTCGTGGACGAAGGCTTGCACCGTCCGTGAGACCGTGCCCAGGTCGTAGGCCTCGTCGAAGTCGTTGGAGAACGGGTCCGTGCCGGCTTCGCCCAGGGCGTGCACGAGGACGACCTCGCCGCTGTCCTCGCGGGTCGCCTTGGTTTCGTCGAACGAAAAGAACCTAAAGATCGAGTCTTGGGAGCCGTTGGCGTAGCCGGCGACGTCGCCATCGCCCCCGAGGCGCACGGTCGAGCCGAAGACGGCAAGGTCCTCGAAGAACGTCGGTGGGATCGTCTCCGATCCCATCGTCGCCTCGGGCACCCAGTCGAGGCCGTTCCAGCGATAGATGGCCGGCGGATTGCCGGGGTCGCCGCCGACGGTGATGGTGTCGCCGTCGTCGGAGATCGCCACGCCGGCGCCGAAGCCGGGCACGTCGGAATCCAGCCGGCTGTCCTCGGTCCAGCTGGCGCCATCGCGGCGGAACAGGTAGGCGCTGCCGCTGCCCTCGGCGCCGACGATGATCAGGTCGCCGTCCTCCGACACGTCGACCCAGCCGTCGCCGCTGCCGCCGAGGCCGACGCCCGAAATGGTCAGCTTGTCGGCCTGGGTCCAGACGCCGAGCTGTTTCTCGAACACATAGGCGGACCCGTCGCCGTCGGCGCCGACGACGACGATGTCGGCCGCGGCGGCGACGGCAACCGCGCCCCCGAAGGCGTCCGCGGCGACACCATCGCTGGCCGTGATGTTGGTCTGGGTCCACGCCGTGCCGTCGAACTCGGAGACCGTAGCCTGGCCTTGGCCGAGATTGCCGCCGACGTCGTGGTCCCTGTCGGCGGTGACCACGATGTTGCCGTCTCCGTCCACGGCGACGCTGTCGCCGCCGAAGAAGCCCTGCGACTCGCGTACCCAGGTCGCGCCGTCATAGCGATAGACGTAGGCGGCGTCCGTTCCCGAGGCGCCGGCGACGGCGGTGTCGGTATCGCGCGAGATCGCCACCGAGGCGCCGAACGCGTCGTCGTCGGACTGGGTGGGCCGGCTGAGCTCGGCCGGTGCCGACAAGGCCGTTCCGTCCTCGGTGACGATCCACCGGTGGACGAACACGCGGCCGGTCTCAAATTCGTTGTCGCCGGGCTGGAAGAGGTCGAAGCCCGGCTGGCCGGAGATCGCCACGGTCTCCTCGCCGTCTGCGCTGGTCGCCATGTCGAAGCCGGTGCCGAGGAAGCCTTCGAACTCGGTGTCGGTGTAGCGAACGCCGACATAGCCCGAGACCCAGGACGGGCCGGGCGTGAGCGCGACGGTCTGGTCCTTGAACTCGACCGTCTCGACGCCGTACAGGTGGTCCTCGCCGTCGTCGCCGTCCACCGTCGCGGCGAGGTCGCGGACGATGGTCGCCAGGCCGTCGGTGGTGATGTCGTAGTCGGCGCGGTTTCCGGCGTAGACCGCCCGGTCGGCCCCGGCACCGCCGGCGATCGAGTCGTCTCCGGCCCCGCCCGTCAGGGTGTCGTCGCCACCGCCGCCGACGAGGGCGTTGGCGCCGCCGTCACCGGTCAACGTATCGCCGCCGCCACCGCCGACGGCGTTCTCGATGCCGAGGAGGATATCGGTGCCCTGACCGCCGCCGACCGTCTGCGCGCCGCCGCCCTGGACGCCGAGATCGACGGTCACGCCGCCGGTCGCATCGCTGAAGTCCGCCGTGTCGCGATCCGACCCGCCGTCGAGGGTGTCGTTTCCGGCGCTGCCGAGCAGCCGGTTGGCGCCGCCGTCGCCGGACAGGCTGTCGTTGTGGGCACCGCCCGTGGCGTTTTCGATGCCGATCAGCGTGTCGGTGCCGAGGCCGCCGCCGACCGTCTGCGCGCCGCCCTGAACGGCGAGATCGACGGTGACGCCGCCGGTCGCATCACTGAAGTCGGCGGTGTCGCGCCCCGCGCCGCCGTTTACCGTGTCGTTGCCGGCGCCGCCGCGCAGCAGGTCGGCGCCAGCGTTGCCGAGAAGCGTGTCGTTGCCGCCGGCGCCGATCAAAGTGTTGTCGAAGGCATCGCCGGTCAGCGTGTCGCCGCCCGATCCGCCGAGGACGTTCTCGATGTTTTGGAGCGAGTCGGTGCCGAGGCCGCCGCCGATGGTCTGGGTGATGCCGCCTTGGATGTTCAGATCGACGGTGACGGCGCCGACCGCGTCACTGAAGTCGGCGGTATCATCGCCGCCTTCGCCGACGAGCACGTCATCGCCGGCACCGCCGCGCAGCGTGTCGTCGCCATCGCCACCGAAGAACAGGTTCGCGCTGCCGTCGCCGATGATGGTGTCGTCGAAATCGGTGCCGACGATGTTCTCGATGGAATTGAACGTGTCGCCCACGGCGCCTTGGCCGCTCGGTCCCGGTCCGCCGGAGAGGTCGACGTTGATGGCGGTGTCGGCGTCGTCGTAGTCGGCGGTATCCGTGCCGCCGCCACCGTCGAGCGAATCCGCGCCTTCGCCGCCGATCAGCGTGTCGTCATTGTCGCCGCCGAACAACTGGTCGTCGCCGTCACCGCCGACGAGCACGTCGAAAAGCGCGCCGCCGAACAGCGTGTCGTTCCCGTCTTCGCCCAAGAGGGTGTCGTTTTCCAGGCCGCCCGAGAGCGTGTCGTCGCCGGCTCGGCCGCGCAGCGTGTTGGCGTCGTCGCTACCGGTGAGGGTGTCGTTGTGGCTGCCGCCGTTGATGTTCTCGATCAGCCGCAAGGTGTCGGTGCCCATGCCGCCGCCGATGGTCTGGGCGGTGGTGCCGTCCTGGATCGTCAGGTCGACGGTGATGCCACCGGTGGCATCGCCGTATTCGACCGTATCGATGTCGAAGTCGAAGGTGTCGGTCAGCAGGGCCCCGAACAGCGTGTCGTCGCCCGGCCCGCCCTGCAGGGTGTCGTTGCCGTCGTCGCCGGCCAGGGTGTCGTTGCCGTCGTCGCCGGCCAGGGTGTCGTTGCCACCGTTGCCGACCAGCGTGTTGGCGTCGAACTCGCCGAGCAGGCGATCCCCGCCCGAACCACCGAGGACGGCCTCGATCTGGAAGACCGAGTCGTTGCCGATCTCGTTGGTGCCGATCGACGACGCTGTTTCGCCGTCCAGGTCGACGTCGACGCCGTTCGCCGTCGCCGAATAGTCGAGGACGTCCCGCGCAGTGTCTTCTTCGAACTGGTCGTCGATGAACCCGCCGATGGTGTCGTTGCCGAGGCTGCCGACGATGGTGTCGTCACCGGCGCCGCCGAACTGGCTGTCGCTGGAATCGCTGCCGATCAGCGTGTCGTCGCCGCCCTGGCCTTCGGAGAAGGCGCCGCCGAGGCCGCTGATCAGGATGTCGTTGCCGGCACCGCCGCGCAGATCGTCAAAACCACCGCCACCGTCGAGAGTGTCGTCGTCGTCGCGGCCGAGCAGGATATTGACCCCGGCATCTCCGAGGAGTGTGTCATCGCCGCGCCCGCCGGCACCGTGCTCGATGTTAAGCAGCGTATCCGTGCCCTGCCCGAAACCGACAGCCTGCGTCGCCCCGCCCTGGATCGACAGGTCGAGGGTGATGCCGAGAGGGGCATCGCCGAAGTCGGCCATGTCGTTGACGCCGTCGCGGCCGTCCAGGGTGTCGTCGTCGTCGTCGCCGGTGAGGGTGTCGTTGCTGGCGGTGAGGAGGCCGGCGGCGAGTTCTCCGGTTGCCAGTTCAGCGAACTGGGGAAGGTCGTCCACAACGTCAAAGGCGGTGAGGTCCCGATTCACGACGACGTTGTCGACGATGATCCGGGTGGCAACCTCTCCATCGCTGACGTTGATCGCGCCGATGCCGATCTGGAGCGTTCCGGCCGTCGGCGCCGTGAACACCGACGTCAACCAGCCGGACGTGAAGGTGGTCAGCGGTGTGGAGTCGAAGGCCGGCGTAACATGCGTGACCGAGATGAGCTCGTAGGCGAAGTCGGCGCCGCCATCGTAGCTGGCGCTGAAGAAGGCGAAATCGTCAAAAGTATCGTCGCTCTCGTCGGTCTCGAAAAACCAATCGAAGGAAATCCGGTCGCCCGCGGCGACCGAGAACGTGTGGGTGATCGCAGAACCGACGTGCGCAGCGTGGCCTGAGATCGTGTCGAGCGTGCCGACGGGAATATCGAGAAAGGCCTCGATGGCGGCGTCGGTCGGGTTCCCGGCTAGGTCGCCGGCATCGACGTTGGCGGTCTCGGACCCGCCGACGCTCGGATGGGCGCCCGGTTCGATGCTGGCGATGCCGGTGCCGGTGAACGGCGTCAGCAGGCCGCTCTCGAAATCGGCGATGACGGTCGGCGTGGCGTCGCCGAGGAGCACGTCGTTGCCGCCACCGCCCAGCAGCGTGTCGTCACCGCCGCCGCCGATCAGGGTGTCGTCGTGCGCCCCGCCGATGGCGCCCTCGATGTCGGTGAGCGCGTCGGTCCCGAGGCCGCCGCCGACGGCCTGGGCCCAGCCATTCGGCAGGTCCAGGTCAACCCGCAGGCTGCCGCTGGCGTCGCCGAAGCCGGCGAGGTCGATGCCCTGGCCGCCCTCGACGGTGTCGTCGCCCCCCCGCCGGTGAGCGTGTCTCCGCCCCCGCCGCCCTCGAGCGTGTCGCCATCGGTGCCGCCGTCGAGGGTGTCGTTGCCGAAGCCGCCTTTCAGGGTGTCCGCGCCACCGAGACCGGAGATGGTGTCGTTGCCGTCCGAACCGATCAGCAGGTTGGCGTCGTCGTTCCCGGCGATCGTGTCGTTGTTGGCGGTGCCGATGGCGTTTTCGACCCCGACGATGAAGTCCGAAACCGGCCCGCCGCCCCCGGCCGCGGGGCCGGGAGCGGCGCCGAGGTCGATGAAGACCCCGTCCTCGGCGGCATCGACAGCGACGGTATCGGTGCCGTTGCCGCCGTCGAGGGTGTCGATGCCGGCGCCGCCGAACAGCGTATCGTTGCCCTCGCCGCCCGAGATGGTGTCGTCGCCATTGCCGCCGTCGATGGGGTCGTCGCCGGCGCCGCCGATCAGGACATCGTCGCCGCCGCTGCCGATGATGGTCGCGGCGCGATTGGCGTCGGCGTCGAACCGCTGCGTGTACATGTCGAGACCGGAGCCGTCGGACTCGGTCGACTCGAAGGCAATGACGAACTTCCCATCGGCCGCGGCGGCGATCGCCGGGTCGCCTTGCGCGAAAGCCGTGGTCGTATTGACCTGGAATTCCTTGCCGACGGCGGTGCCACTGGCATCGAACCGGCGACCGACGACGCCGTAGTTGTCGCCATCCTGTCCGAGCGATTGCCACGTAACGACGAATCCGCCGTCCGGCAGACCCACGACCTTGGAGGCAAACTGGGAACTCGAGAAAAACTCGTTGACCTGGAACTCGCCGCCGACGGCCAAGCCGTCCACATCGAACCGCTGCGCGAAAATCCCAAAGCCATCACCGTCCTGCCCGCTCGCATCTTCCCACGTGACGACGAAACCGCCATCGGCGAGCGCCGCGATATCGGGACTTCGCTGGTTACCGCTCGTTTGCGTGTTGATCCGGAACTCGTTCCGGACGATGGTGCCGTCTGCGGCGTAGACCTTTCCGTACACTCCGTCGAGGCTGCCATCCTGTCCACTGGACCGCCAGGCGATGACGAACCGACCGCCGTTCAGACCTTCCACCGCGGGGTTTAGCTGCGTGCCGGCGGTGAAGTTGTTGGCCTGGAACTCGGGTCCCGCGCGCTGGCCGTCGGCGGTGAACCGCTGTCCGAAAACGCCCCAGCCGTTACCGTCCTGAAGGAAGGACCCCCAAGTGGCAACGAACCCGCCATCGGCGAGGGCGCTCACTGCGGGGGTGACTTGGCTATTGGCCGTCGTCAGGTTGATGCGGAACTCGCCGCCGACGGTCTGGCCGGCGGCGTCGAAGCGCTGCGCGTAGACGCCGTCCCCGCTGCCGTCCTGCCCAACGGACTGCCAGGCGACGACCACCGAGCCGTCTTCCAGGGTCGTCGCGTCGGGGACGGTCTGGTCGTTTGAGGTGGTGCTGTTGACCCGGAAGCGGCTGCCGAGCGGGGTGCCGAAGGCGTCGAACCGATGGGCAACGACGGCCTTGCCGCTGAAGTCGACGTTCGGCGTGTCCCAGAACACCAGATAGCCGCCGTCGCCGTAGTATGCGACGGCCGGGTTGGACTGATCGGCCAGATCGGTGAAGCTGGGCTCCGTTTCCTGGGCAACGTCGATCGTCACATCGACGTCGTTGAAGCGGAGCGTTTCGACATCGATGAGGTCGTCGGTGCCGTCGTCACCGTTGATGGTGGGCTCCAGGTCGACGACGCGGAGACCCGCCTCAGTCGAGGTAACAGAGTAGTCGGCGAGGTTCCCCGAAAAGATCGCGACGTCATCGCCGCTGCCGCCGTCGAGGGTGTCATCGCCCTCGCCGCCGGTCAACGTGTCGTCGCCGGCAAGCCCGAGCAGGATGTCGTCGCCGCCCTGGCCGTCAAGGGTGTCGTCGCCGGGCGTCCCGGTGACGTGGTCGTCGCCCGCTCCCTGCTGGTTGAACGACAGGAAATAGGTGATCGTCGTGCTCTCGCCGGCGCCCAGGCTGCCGAGGCCGAAGACAATGTTCATGCCGCGATCAAGCTGGGTACCGTTGGGGTCGTTAGGAGAATCGAAGACTTCGGCCGCGTATGGGTCTGTCGCCGTCAGGCCTAAAGAGAGCACCGACGCCCGCGCGCGGGCGTCGTCCGTGACAATCTGGAACGGAACGCCGCTGGTCGGACCTTGAGAGCTGGCGATGGCGACGTCGTCGATACCCGTGGGGTTGGCAACGACGTCGTTGATCGTGTCGAACTGGCCGTGGGGGACGTTGTCCTGATCCGGGTCCAAATTGCGCATGTAGCGGACGTCGAACAGGCGCGACGCCGAGACGTTGGTCAACGTCACCTCGATGCGCATGTAGGTCGCGTTTTCGGTAAAGCTGGTCGTCGAGCTGATTTGCAGCGCGCCGGCCGTTGCAGCAGTGGTCGCAGCGAGAACGCGGGCGACGTCGTCCGACGTGTCGGTGGTCGTTCCGACGGTATTGCTGATATTCGTGGGAGTGCCGTTGATTGTCGTGCTATAGCCGACCGTCGTATTGTCCACATCCGCGCCCGGGACAACGACGTCGCCGATGGTCGGCGCGGCGCCCTGATCCCAGCCGTCGAGATCGGCGGCAAATCCGAATTCGCCGGTAACGGACTGGTGGAACCCGGACGGCGCGGTGCCTTGGCCGGCCTCGGCGATCGAATCGCCTTGGCGGTTGATCGCCGCCTCCAGGTAGAGGCCCTGGAGATAGAGCGTGTTGCCGTTGAACACGTGCTGGAACGGCATCGGCGTTCAGCTTCCCTGCCCGGTCCGACCCATGTCGTTCGACGGCGGCCGGTCCGTTACCCCTTCCCGAATGCTCCGCGAAGGATGCCGGCCATCTTCGTGTGACCTGCTCGGCTCACCGGACGCGACGCAACGGCGTTGTTGCGTCGCCACTCCATGCAAGAATCGAACCGCATTATGATTATCCAAATATTCCAAACGCTAACAACTCGCATTTTCATGTTTGGTCGGAGCGGCCTGTAAACTCGACCGTCATCCCCTGTGGTTTGTAACGCACGTTCTACACGAAAAAACCGAATCGATCCGGGCAGGTTATGAATCATTTGTACAATTCAGTACGTTAGCCGTTGCTGGTCATGGTCGGCGGCAATCTTGCACCTGTAAGCTCCGCCGACACGGCGAGGCGCCGGACGCAATGGGTTCAGCCGGGCGCTAACGTAGGATAGGCTGCCGCGAACAGGGAGCTTCGGGTGTGAGCACCGGCGCCAACAACCGTCACCGTGCCATACGCATTGTCGCCGGCTTGGTTTTTGCGTTGGTCGTCGCCTCGGGCGACGGCGCTCGGGCCGCCGGCGAAACCTTCGGCCGCGCCCTGACGGCCGGCACCGAAGCCTTCGATGCCGGCAGAGTCGCCGAAGCGGTCGACCATTGGACGCGAGCCGTCGAGGCGGCCCAGGACGAGGGCAACGACACCGGCCTCGTCGAGGCCCTTCTCCGCCGCGCCGAGGCATTGCGGTCGCTCGGCCACCTGTTCCGCGCCGCTGACGATCTCGAAGCCTGCCGCAGCGTTGCATCGCAGATCGGCGACTCGACAAGCCTCGCCCTGGCGAGCGGAACACTTGGAGCCGTCTATCTTTCCGCCGGCCGCATCGACGAGGCCGAGCCGTTGCTCCGCGAAGGCGGTGACGCGCTTGCACGACACCGACAGGCGGCCGCGGCCGCAGCGACCCTTCACAATCTCGGCCTCGCGGCGATTGCGCGTCAGGACTACGACGCTGCCCGCGGCTGGCTGGTGCGCAGCCGCGGTCTTGCCCAAGACTCGGACGAACCGGCGATCGCCGCCACGGCGGCGATCAGCGCTGCCCGGCTGGCCCTGACGACAGGCAACCTTGATCAGGTTGAAGGCCACTTGGCCGATGTCGACGCGTCGATCGCGACCCTGCCGGCTGGCGCCATGAAGGTCCGGCTGCTGTTGGCGCGGGCGGTCACGCTGCTGCGCCTGCAGGAGACCGAGGGGCATACGGTGCCGGCGCGCGTCGCCGCGATCTACAAAGACCTGAGGACCGCTGCCGACCTTGCAGGCACGGCACGGGATTCGCGAGGTTTGAGCTATGCGCTCGGCTACCTGGGCCGCCTTTACGAGTTCGAAGGCCGCGCCGAAGACGCCTTGCGCCTCACCCGCGAGGCGACCAACCATGCGCTCCGCGTCGCCGATCCGGCGGTGCTGTACCAGTGGCACTGGCAGACCGGTCGCCTGCTTGCCGGTCTCGGCCAGCGGGACGCCGCCGTTGAAGCCTATCGGCGTGCCGCCACGATCCTGACGACGATCCGCCCCGACGTGCTCGCCGCCTCGGATTCCATGGGCGTTTCGTTCCGATCGCTGATCGGGCCCGTCTATCAAGAGTACGCCGATCTGCTGTTGGCGCGGGCGAAGGGATCAGCCGACACCGACGCGGCACAAGCGGATCTTCGCGCGGCCCGAGGGATCATCGAAAGCCTGAAGGCGGTCGAGCTGGAAGACTATTTCAACGATGCGTGTGTCGCCGCGCTGCGCGCCAAAACCAGCGGCATCGACGTCGTCGAGCCAGGCACGGCGGCGCTCTATCCGATCCTGCTGCAGGATCGCACTGAACTGATCCTAACCATCGGCGGCACCCTCAAGCTGGTTACGGTTCCGGTCGGCGTCGAGCAGCTGACCGAACAGGTGCGCCTGTTTCGGGCGCGCCTCGAACGGCTGACGACGCGCCGGTATATCCGCCACGCCCGCGTCCTCTACGACTGGCTGATCCGGCCCATCGAGGCGGATCTGGAAGCGGCGGAGATTGCCAATGTGGTGTTCGTGCCCGATGGACCGCTGCGAACCATTCCGCTCGGCGCGCTGCACGATGGCAAGCGCTTCGTCGTCGAGAAGTTCGCCGTCTCGGTGACGCCGGGCCTGACGTTGCTGGAGCCCACTCCCCTCGAGAGGGAGCAGGTCAATTTGCTCATCGGTGGCTTGACCGTGGCCGTTCAGGGCTACCCGGCGCTGCCGTTCGTCGACCGAGAGATCACCGAGATCGGCGAAACCTTTCCGACAAGAGTGCTCAAGAATGCGGAGTTCCTGGCCGAGAGTGTCCGCGACGAACTTGCCCGCCAACCGTACAGCGTCGTTCACATCGCCTCGCACGGCGAGTTCGGCAGCGCCGCCAAGGACAGCTACCTGCTGACCTACGACGGCAAGATGACCCTCGACCGGCTTGAGAGCTTCGTCAAACTCAGCCGCTTCCGCGAAGAGCCCCTGGAGCTTCTGACCCTGAGCGCATGCCGCACCGCGGCAGGCGACGACCGGGCCGCCCTTGGTCTCGCCGGGATCGCCATCAAGTCGGGGGCACGGAGCGCGTTGGCCAGCCTGTGGTTCATCAGCGACGAGGCATCGTCGCGTTTGGTCGCCGAGTTCTACCGCCAATTTCGCGTCGACGGGACGACCAAGACCGAAGCCCTGCGCCAGGCACAACTCAGCATGCTCAGCGACCGACGCTTCCGCCGCGCCGGCTACTGGTCGCCGTTCCTGCTCATCGGCAACTGGCTCTGATGGCGATGCGGGGTGTCATCGATCAGAAATGGCGCCCGGTTTTTGCCGGCGCTTTGATTGCCCATACGGTGTTCGTCGCACTGGCGATCGCCATGGCCTTGGGGTTCTTCCAGAGGCTCGAATTGCTCGCCTATGACTTGGGTGTCCGACTGCGCGCGGACGTGAACGCCAAGGACGATCGCATCGCGCTGGTGCTGATCACCGAAAAGGATCTTGCCCGATTCGGCTGGCCCCTCTCGGACGGCATCCTCGCCGAGGCCTTGGGCCGCATCCGCGCCAACGGCGCCGAAGCGGTGGTCATGGACCTGTTCCGCGACCTGCCTGTTGGCGAGGGCCGCGAGCGCCTCGATGAACTGCTGGCCAATGATCGGGGAATCATCTGGGGCTATCAGTTCGGCGGCGGAGACTCGGACATGATCCCGCCGCCGGCAGTCCTGGTCGGCACCGACCAGGCGGCCTTCAATGATGTTGTTCTGGACGAAGACGGCCCCGTTCGCCGGGCGCTGTTGTTTCTCGACGATGGCGAAACTGTCGGCACAAGCATGGGCTTGATGGTGGCCCTGCGGCACCTCGAGACCGAGGGCATCGAGCCGGCAGCCGACGACGAGAACCCCCAGTTCATGCGCTTGGGGCGGTCGACCTTCGTTCCCGTGGACGAGGACTTTGGCGGCTACGTCGGCCTCGATGCCGCCGGCTACCAATACATCCTCGATTTTGCCGATGGTCCAGCGCCGTTCGAGACCCATGTTTTCGGCGACCTGATGGACGGAGAAGTCGGGACAGCGGAGCTCCGTGGCAAGCTTGTTTTTGTCGGCACGGCGTCCCAGAGCGTCAAAGACCACTTCGAGACGCCGTTCAGTTCGGGCGGGGCCTTCGATCAGACATACGGTGTCATCCTTCACGCCCACATGGCCGATCAGATCCTCCGTCGCGCCGTTGATGGGGCTCCCTCCCTGGAAGCGCTCGACGATGTCGCAGAGCATGCCTGGGTCTGGGTGTGGTGCGTATTGGGTGCAATGGCGGGCGTCCTCGTGCGCGCGCCGATCCTGCTGACGACCGTGATCGCCGTCGGTGCGGTGTTGCTCAGCGGGCTGTGGTACGGCGCCTTCACGTACTACCTTTGGATTCCCGTCGTCCCGCCGATGATCGGGTGGGCTGGGGGCGTCGGTCTGTGGACCGCCTATGTTTCGCAGCACGAACGCCTCCAACGGGCGGTGATGATGCGCCTGTTCTCGAGCCATGTTTCGTCCGAGGTCGCCAAGGAGGTCTGGCGCAATCGCGATGCGTTTCTCCACCAAGGCCGGCCGCGGCCATTGCGTTTGACGGCGACCGTGCTGTTTTCCGACATCGACAGTTTCACGACCGTTTCGGAAGGCATGCCGCCCGACGAATTGATGGACTGGCTCAACGCCTACATGGAGGAGATGGCTCGTCTGGTTTCGATCCACGGCGGCATCGTTGACAAATTCATCGGTGATGCGGTGATGGCGGTGTTCGGCGCACCGTTGCCGCGGGACAGCGATGAGGCGATCTCCGAGGACGCGGAGAACGCCGTGCGCTGCGCCCTGGCGATGGGGGAAGTGCTTCAAAACCTCAACAGCGCGAGGACAGTCGGGCCGGAGATGCGCATCGCCATCGGCATTCATACCGGTGATCTGGTGGCCGGCAGCCTGGGAAGTTCCGACCGCATGGAGTACACTGTCATCGGCGACACGGTGAACACGGCGGCGCGACTGGAAGCGGCGGCAAAGAACCTTCAGCGAGGCGAGGGGCAGTTGCGGGATTGCCGCATCGTGGTCGGCGAGTCGACGTGGGGTCGGCTCAAAGACGGTTTCCAAGGCGAACCTATCGGAGCCCTATCGCTGAAGGGAAAAGCGGAGGAGATCAAGGCCTTCCGGCTTTTGGGATGACGATGATCGGGCCAAAGATACTTCGACACGAACTCAGCCGATGGACACTGCTGCTGGCGGTCTTTCTTGCTGCCGGCGCAACGCCGCCAAGCCGCGCGATCGCTGGCGAATTGAGCGAGACTGCGGTTGCTTCGACGATCCAGATTGCTCAGGCCAAACCGAAAAAGTTCGCCTATCGGCCACCCATGCGCGGCGCGCCGGCGCGCCGAATGGCCGGGAGCACGCGCGGCGCTGGAGGCGTCGATGCGACCCTCAACGTCCTCGCGCCCGACCACGTCGGCCTGACGGCGTCGGCCGGGCCGAGCCTGTACTGGTATCTGTCGGAACCGGTCGCCGTGCGGGTGGAGGTCGCGGTGATCAGCGAGGACGCGATCGATCCACTCCTGGAAGTGGCGTTTGACGCTGGGACCGCCGGAATCAACCGGGTTTCGCTGGCGGACCACGGCATCGAGATTGCCGAAGACGCCGAGATCGAATGGTCGGTGGCCATCGTCGTCGATCCCGCTCAGCGGTCGAAGGATATCTTCACCACGGGGGCGTTGAAGCGCGTCGCCGCCGAATCCGCCCTGACCGAGAAGCTGGCCAGCGCATCGGCCGAGGACCGCATCGGGCTCTACGCCGAACACGGCTTGTGGTACGACGCCATAGAGGCGGTTTCCAAGCTCATCGATGCGGCCCCCGGCGACGCGCGCTGGCGAGAGCTACGGGCCGACTTCCTTGATCAGGTCGGTCTCGCCGAAGCCGCGGCGTTCGACCGAAATCAGGCCCAATAACGCTGACCCTCAGCCATTCCCCCGCAGAAATCCGACGGTGATACGGAAGTACACGCCGTAGTCCTGCAATCCGTGGTTCGATTCGTTCTCACGGGATGACGGACTTCGTGCCAAGGACCTCATCCGCGCTATCATCGGCGCGTCGGACCACGGCGCCCGGGTCTCCGTCTACGACTGAGCAACTCCGCGGCCAAGCAGGAACCACGTCAATGGCTTCGCATATCCCAAATATCATCAACGGTCGGCTCGTCGCCTCCACCAGCGGGCGCACGGCGCCCATCTACAACCCGGCGACTGGAGAGCAAACCGCCTCGGTCGGTCTTTCGTCGGCATCCGAGGTTGCCGAGGCCATCGCGGCCGCAAAGGCTGCCCTGCCGGCCTGGGCCGACGCGCCGCCGTTGACGCGCGCCCGTTTGATGATGAATTTCAAGGTGCTGCTCGACGAGAACAAAGGCGAGATCGCGCGAATCGTCGGCGCCGAGCACGGCAAGGTTCTTGACGACGCCATGGGCGAGGTCATGCGCGCCATCGAAAACGTCGAATACGCCTGCGGCATCCCGGAGCTGCTGAAGGGCGAATATTCGCGCAACGTGGGACCGCAGATTGACCTCTACACCATGCGCCAGCCCATCGGCGTCTGCGCAGGCGTCACGCCGTTCAACTTTCCGGCCATGGTGCCCATGTGGATGTATCCCAACGCCATCGCCTGCGGGAACACCTTCGTGCTCAAGCCGTCGGAACGGGACCCGTCGGCCTCCATGTTCATCTACGAGCTGTTCCGCAAGGCCGGTTTTCCCGACGGCGTGCTCAACGTCGTGCACGGCGACAAGGAGGCGGTTGACTGCCTGCTCACCCATCCCGACGTCGTCGCCGTCAGCTTCGTCGGCTCGACACCGGTGGCCGAGTACATCTATTCGACCGGCGCCGCGCACGGCAAAAAGGTCCAGGCTCTGGGCGGGGCGAAGAACCACATGGTCGTCATGCCTGACGCCGACATGGATGCCGCCGTCGACGCCTTGATGGGCGCCGCCTATGGCTCGGCCGGCGAACGCTGCATGGCGGTGTCCGTCGCCGTTCCGGTGGGCGAAGAGACGGCGGACACCTTGATTTCCCGCCTTGCCCCACGCGTCGAATCCCTGAAGATCGGTCCGTATACCGATCCCGCCGCCGAGATGGGCCCACTGGTCACCCAGGCCCACTACGAGAAGGTCAAAAGCTACATCGACATCGGCGTCGAAGAGGGGGCGGAGCTTGTCGTCGACGGCCGCGGCTTCACCCTCCAAGGCTACGAAAACGGCTTCTTCCTGGGCGGTTCCCTATTCGACCGGGTAACGCCAGGCATGAGGCTCTACACGGACGAGATCTTCGGGCCGGTGCTGAGCACCGTTCGAGCCGCAGATTTCGATTCCGCCGTCGACCTGATCCACGGGCACGAGTACGCCAACGGTGTCGCCATCTTCACCCAAGACGGGGATTCGGCGCGCGAATTCGCCGACCGCATCGAAGTCGGAATGGTCGGCGTCAACGTACCGATCCCGGTGCCCGTGGCTTACCACAGCTTCGGCGGCTGGAAGCAATCGCTCTTTGGCGGCAATGCCATCTATGGGCCGGATGGCATCCACTTCTATACGCGCTTGAAAACGGTCACCGAGCGCTGGCCGACGAGCATCCGCCGCGGCGCCCGATTTCACTTTGGTGGCACGGGGGACCACTGACCGTCGGCCCTGCCGGGCGGTCGCCTCCCACCACCACTCCGCGGTGAAAATCACAATTAGCGGCGGCCGAGCGGCTGGAGGTCCTGTCGCCCAGGTTTGAGAACCGGGAGCCGGCGATCGCCGACCTCGGCGCCGACGACACGGGCTATGGCTGGGAGCTGTTCGTCAACCTCAGGCGGCTCGTCGGCAACACTGTGAACGGTGCGCATTTTCTCGCTGGACCAGATACCCGATGAAGCTAAATTGGCGATTCGCCGATCCGTTCGCTCGGGCGGGCCACGATCCTGAGGACACGAAGATGAATTCAACCCAAGACAAGAGCGCCCGGATCCGCACCTTCTGCTCGACCGCCGCGGTGGTGCCGGTGCTTGTGGTGAACGATCCGGCATCGGCGCGGCCCTTGGCGGACGCCCTGGTCGCCGGCGGGTTGCCGATCCTCGAAGTGACGCTGCGGACCGAGGCGGCTTTGGAGTGCATTCGGGAGATGGCGCAGGGTGACGGCGTTGTCGGGGCCGGCACCGTGATGACGCCGCGGGACGTCGAGGCCGCCGTGGCGGCTGGAGCCCGGTTCGCCGTATCGCCGGGCGCGACGGACACGCTCCTGGACGCGGCCGAGGACGCCGGTTTGCCGCTGCTGCCCGGCGCCGCCACGGCCAGCGAGATCATGCGCCTGAGGGAACGGGGCTATTCGATGCAGAAGTTCTTTCCCGCCGAAGCCTCCGGCGGCGTGACGGCTCTGAAGAATCTCGCCGGCCCCCTGCCGCAAGTGTCGTTCTGTCCGACCGGGGGGGTCTCGACGGCAAACGCCAAGGACTATCTGTCACTGCCCAACGTGGTCTGTGTCGGCGGATCGTGGGTGGCGCCGGCCGACGCGATCGCCGCAGGCGACTGGACGCGCATCGAGACGCTGGCCCTCGAGGGAGCGGCGCTCGCCACGGCGTAGCGCCCGGACGCCCGCACCGTCACTAACAACTCATCGTTCCGAGGAAGGCACGCGACGGCTGTCGGTCCCATTTCCGGGACCGGGACCGGCGACGCGTGCAGTGACTTCTACGCGGCCGCCGCTTTGCTGAGACCGCGCCGGCCGTGATGCCGGTGATGATCTATTTCGTCACAACGAAGGTGAAGATGATCGGCGGGATTGCCCGCAGCATGCCGGTCGCCATGATCACCCTATCGATGTCGTATTCGGTGAGCGCGGGAGGCCAGCGTAGCGATCGCGGCCAATGACTTTCAATGCGTACGAATGTGGCGACAGATTGCCGGATCTGACTTCGAATTGGCCACTTCGCCGGGATGTCTTCGCCCGCGCGCACCGATACCTTGGTGCAAAACCCAATGTGGAGTGCAATCCATGCGCGGTGCCGACGTCCTCGTCAGGATGCTGACCGAGTACGACGTCAATGTCATCTTTGGCGTTCCCGGCGACACCAATGTTCCCGTGTACGGGGCCCTCGAGGATGCTTCCGATCGCATCCGTCATGTCATGGCACGTGACGAGCGTTCGGCCGGATTCATGGCCGACGCCTACGCGCGGGTCTGCAACAAGTCTGGCGTGTTCGAGTGCCCGAGCGGCGCCGGCGCCATGTACTCGTTGCCGGGCGTCGCGGAGGCCAACGCTTCGTCCGCGCCCGTTATCCTGTTCACCAGCGACACGCCGCTGCCCGGCGAGGGGCGCGGCGTCATCACCGAACTCGACTGCGCCAAGCTGTTCGAGCCGGTGACCAAGGCCTCCATCCTGGTCAAGGCCCCGGAAAAACTCCCGGAAGTTGTCCGCCGGGCGTTCCGCATCGCCACCACCGGACGGCCGCGGCGCGGTCCACGTGGATGAAGAAGACCGGCCACGATCCGCTGATGCTGGTCGACACCGGCGCACGGTTCTGAGACGCCCCGATCGCCGATCCCTCACCCTCCGCCGGCTTTACGGCACTTCGGCGGACAGATCGACTGCCACTTGAACCATTGGCGGCAAAATGGCAGATAAAATGACGATCTGTCGGAAGCGGAGGCCGCCATGGGGGCCGGGTATAAGGACGATATCGACCGGCGCCTGATTGCCCTGCTGCAGGCGAACGCGCGCGAGTCCACAACATCGCTGGCCAAGCAACTGAACGTGGCGCGCTCGACCGTGCACGATCGCATCGCCCGGCTGGAGCGTTTGGGGATCATCACCGGCTATTCGGTCGTGTTGAGCCGAAATCCCGCTGAAGAACGGGTGCAGGCCCTGGTCATGCTTGCCGTGCAACAGCAGAAGTCGCGGGACGTCGTGACCCGGTTGCGGAGCTACCCGGAAGTCAAGGTCTGCATGGCGATCAACGGCGAGTACGACCTGTTTCTCAGCGTCGAGACGCCTCGGCTCGAGGACCTTGACGTCCTGCTCGACGAGATCGCCGATCTCCCCAGCGTCACGCGCTCGCGCTCGTCCATCGTGCTCGCGCGGAAGTTCGACCGCCGATACAAGGAAGTGATGTCGCGAATCCTGTCTCAGGTGGATGCGTCAAACGTCGAGATCGACGATGGCTGATCCGCCGAAAAGCAATCAGCGGACGATATACACCGAGCAGGGCGCGTGGCGGGCGACCCGCGCCGAGTTGGGCCCGAGCAGGAAGTCTGCGAGCTGCGGCCGGTGGGCGCCGATGACCAGGACCGTCGCCCCGAGGTCCCGTGCTTGGGCAAGCAGGGTGACGTAGATCGAGCCGTGCAGGACGTGGGTGTCCACCGTTTGGCCGTCCGAAGCAATCTCCCCGGCCAACTCCTCGAGGTGGCGCTGCGCGGCATGCTCGACCTCCGAGACCATCTCCTTCGGGACGTAAGCCCGGATGTAGGTCTCCTGGGGTTCGGGGATGATATAGACGAGATGGAGCGCGGCGGTCGCGGCCATCGCCAGCCGAGCGGCGGTCGCGGCGACATTCCGGTCGCGGTCCTCGTGGTCCAGATCTACGGCAGCCACAACGACTGGGTTCATTGTCCGGTCTCCGTCTACTTCATCGCCGACGGCAGGAATGTCGCTATATCCGGGAACGACACCAGCAGGAACACGGCCACGCACATGATCAGGAACATCGGCAGACTCGCCCGCGCAATGAAGCCCATGTGGTAGCGCACTGCGGGATGGCGGTTGCTGGCGTACTGTCCGATCGACCGCCAGATCGCCGGACCGTTCGGTGGCAGCACGGAACCGCGACTGATGATGCCCGCGTGGCCGAAAGACGTCTCGTCTCCGGGTTCGCCGCGATCGACCAGCGTCACAGACCAGCCTCGCCGCTGCAAATGGAGTACGACGCAAATGCCGACGATGCCGGCACCGAGGACGTGAACCGAACGCGCCACCCTTCCGACCCTCCGCGCATTGCTGCGCACCGGCGGCCAACGCCGCATTGTAGATCGTTACCTGACGCGAACGGAGCACAACAGCGTCGATATAGCGGGTTGGCGCGGAGAACTCGTCGAAGTGTCGGAACGATCGTCAGATCGCCGGATCGGTATCATCCAGCTCAACACGCAGTTCCCGCGGCTGCCCGGCGACATCGGCAATCCAGCGACCTTCGATGTCCCGGTCGTCTATCGGCGTGTAGCCGATGCGGCCGTCGATACGGTCGTCACCAAGTTCGGTATTTCGCCGTCGCTGGCGGAGCAGATCCGCGCCGCCGCCCACGAACTCGAAGACGCCGGCGTCGGGGTCATCGCCACGAGTTGCGGGTTCCTCGGCGAATTGCAGTCCGAGCTCCGACAGGCCGTGTCGGTGCCGGTCGTGTCGAGTGCGCTCGTCCTGTTGCCGTTTCTCCGCACCGTTTACGGGCCGCAGGCCATGATCGGGGTGTTGACGTTCGATGCCCGCGCGTTGTCGCCGCATCATTTCGACGGCGCCTACGACGAGTCGATCTTGATCGAGGGCATCGAGACGGGCCAGGAACTCTACCGCGTGATCTCCGCGGACGAGCCCGACCTCGATCCGGTGCGTGGCGAAGCGGACGCTGTCGCCGCGGCAGGCCGCCTTCGGCAGCGCGCCGGCCGGCTTGACGCGGTCATCCTCGAATGTACCAACCTGTCGCCCTACAGAAGCGCCATCCGCGCCACAGCCGGGGCACCGGTGTTCGATCTCGTTCAGGCGATCGAATGGGTGCTGGCCGCGGCGTGAGCCAAACGTTTCGGCGCCAAAGTGTCGGCTGATCCGTTAGATTGCGCGGGGTTTCTCTGATTGCCGCCATTTTGGCGCATTCCGGCCGACCCCGTCCGGTGTTTCCATAAACCTTTCCACATTGGATCACGAAAGGGGGGCGACTGGGAGCGCACCATGAAACCTATTCTTCTGCTGGGCGGTGGCAAGATCGGCGAAACCATCGCCGTCCTCCTGGCCCGGACCGGAGACTACGCGGTGACCGTTGCCGACCATTCGGTCGACGCGGTCGGACGATTCTCGGGTCAGGCGCACGTCGCCACCCGTATCATCGACGCCGCGAACGAGGACGACGTCGCCGACGCCGCGCGCGGCATGTTCGCCGTGGTCAACGCCTGTCCCTACCACCTGACCGAGCGCATTGCCCGCGCCGCACGGACGGTCGGCGTGCACTACCTGGACCTGACCGAGGACATCCGCTCGACCAACGTGGTGCGGCGCATCGCCGACGGCGCGAGTACGGCATTCGTCCCGCAGTGCGGCCTTGCCCCGGGGTTCATCTCCATCGTCGCCAACCACCTCGCCAACCGGTTCGACGACCTCGATTCCGTGCAGATGCGGGTCGGCGCCCTGCCGAAGTTCCCGACCAACGCGCTGAAGTACAATCTGACGTGGAGCACCGAGGGCTTGGTCAACGAGTATTGCCAGCCCGGCGAAGCCATCGTCGGCGGCCGGCGTGTCGAAACGATTCCGCTTGAAGGTCTGGAGGAGTTTTCGCTCGACGGCGTGCGCTACGAGGCCTTCAACACCTCGGGCGGATTGGGAACCCTCTGCGACTCCTACGAAGGCCGCGTCAAGGCGATGGACTACAAGTCGGTGCGCTATCCAGGCCATTGCCAGATCATGAAGGTGCTGCTCCGCGACCTGGGCCTTTCGGCGCGGCAGGATTTGCTCTGCCAGATCCTTGAGAGTTCGGTGCCGGCGACCCTCCAGGACGTTGTGCTGATCTTCGTCAATGTGAAGGGGCGCAGGCGCGGGCGGCTGTTGCAGGAAAGCCACGTCGCGAAGATCTACGACAGGCGGCTGGACGACCTGCATTTCGGCGCCATTCAAATCACCACCGCCTCGGGCGTCTGCGCCGTGCTTGATCTCATTGCGGTGGGCGCATTGCCGGCGGCCGGGCTGATCCGCCAGGAGCAGATCGACTTCGACGCCTTCATGGCCAACCGGTTCGGCCGCAACTTTCGATCCGAGGAGCCGGCCGCAGGACCCGGTACCCTCGGCCGAGCCGCCTGACGCCGGAGAGGGGATCAGTGGCGGCTGACGCGGCGAACCGGATCGAGGGAGAACGGACGTGCTCGGCACTTCCTTGGCGGGCGAAGCGGCGAAGCTGCTGGAACGGACGGGCACAGCCGTGGTACTGGGCCTGGCCTTCGATCTCCCGGAACGTACACGCTTGAGCTACGCTACGGACAGCGTTGGCCTGGAGGGGGTGGGGCGGCGCGTCACCAAATCGTGCCACGACCTCCTCGCCAGTTAGAGGCCTCCCAATGAGCCCGATGCAGGACCGTGCCGAGATCGTCAACCACGCGTTTTTGCGCCGCGTGGCCTCCGGCGAGCTGCCGCGCCCGTCCAGCTCCGCTTCGTTGGCCGACTCCGGACTGACTGGCCCGCGGCTGGTCGAGATCTTCGAATCCCAGGCACTGAGCCGCCACCTGGATCTGATATCGCGCAAGCTGCAAGCTCGCGGTGAAGGCTTTTACACCATCGGCAGCTCGGGCCACGAGGGCAACGCGGCGATCGCTGCCGCCTTCCGCCTCGACGACCTGGCGCTGCTGCACTATCGGGACGCGGCGTTCCTGATCCAGCGAACGAAGCTGCTGCCGGGTCAGACGCCGCTGTGGGACATGCTGCTCAGCTTCGTCGCCTCCAGCGAGGATCCGATCTCCGGCGGGCGGCACAAGGTGCTGGGCGGCAAGGAGCTGTTCATCCCGCCGCAGACCAGCACCATCGCATCGCACCTGCCAAAGGCGGTGGGCACGGCCCACGGCATCGGCCTCGCCAAACGGATGGGCCACGCCGGCGAACTGCCGGCCGACAGTGTCGTCCTGTGCAGCTTCGGTGACGCGTCGCTCAACCACTCGACGGCGCAGGGCGCCCTCAACACCGCCGGCTGGACTGCTTACCAGGGCGTGCCGTTGCCGCTTGTTTTCATCTGCGAGGACAACGGCATCGGCATCTCGACAAAGACGCCAGAGGGCTGGATCCAGGCGACCATGAGCGCCCGTCCCGGCCTCAAGTACATGTATGCCGACGGGCTCAATGTCGTCGACACCTACCGTGTCGCCGCCGAGGCCGAGCGGTATTGCCGCCGCAAGCGCCGGCCGGTGTTCCTGCACCTGGGCTGCGTCCGCCTGTTCGGCCACGCCGGCGCCGACGTCCAGTCCGTCTATTTGAGCAAATCCGAGATTGAAGCCTCGGAAGCCGACGACCCGCTGCTCTACACGGCGGGGCTGCTGATCGACAACGGCGTGCTGCTCGCCGATCAGGTGCTCGACGTCTATGGCGAGATCGGCGAGCGCACGGCACGGGCCGCCGAGCGGGTGATCGAACGGCCGAAGCTGGAGACCGCCGGGCAGGTCATGGCCAGTCTCGTGCCGCCGAAACGGGAACGGTCCGCCGCGCCCAAGCCGACGCCAAAGGCGCGTGAGGCCTTGTTCGGCGACGAGATGCGCGCCATGAAGGAGCCGCAGCCGCTGGCCCGCCTAATCAACTGGACCCTCGCCGACCTGATGCTGGAGCACCCCAACATCGTCCTCGCCGGCGAGGACGTCGGCCGCAAAGGCGGCGTCTACAATGTCACCGCGCGGCTGTGCGAGCGCTTCGGGGCGCACCGCGTCATCGACACGCTGCTCGACGAGCAGAGCATCCTCGGTCTGGCCATCGGCCTCGCCCACAACGGCATCCTGCCGATCGCCGAGATCCAGTTCCTCGCTTATCTGCACAACGCCGAGGACCAGGTGCGTGGCGAGGCGGCGACGCTCAGCTTCTTCTCCAAGGGCCAGTACACGAACCCGATGCTGATCCGCATCCCCGGCCTTGGCTATCAGAAGGGCTTCGGCGGTCATTTCCACAACGACAACAGCCTCGCGGTGCTGCGCGACATCCCCGGCATCGTCGTCGCCTGCCCGAGCAATGGCGCCGATGCCGTCGAGATGCTGCGCGAATGCGTCCGCCTGGCGCAGGAGGAGCAGCGGGTCGTCGTGTTCATCGAACCGATCGCGCTCTACAACACCCGCGACCTCATCGAATCGAAAGACGGGCAATGGACGTTCCGCTATCGCCAACCCCGGGAGGCGCGGCCGATCCGTCTGGGCGAGGTCGGCCAGATGGGCACCGGAACGGAGCTCGGCATCCTGACCTATGGCAACGGCGTCTACTACGCCCGGCAGGCCGCCCGCGAGCTTGAGGAGACGCATGGCGTGGACCTCCGGATCGTCGATCTGCGCTGGCTGGCGCCGCTGGACGAGGCGCGGATCCTCGATGCCATCTCGCCCTGTCGTCACGTGCTGGTCGTCGACGAGTGCCGCGTCACCGGCTCGCAGAGCGAGGCGTTGATGACGCTGCTGTTCGAGAAGGTCCATTCGATGCCGAAGCTGAAGCGGATCGCCGCCGCCGACAGCTTCATCCCCCTGGGCCGGGCGGCGACGGTGACGCTGCCCAGTGCCGCGTCGATCCGGGACGCCGCGCTCGAACTGGTGGGACGCGGGGTTGCACCGTGACCGAAAAAGGGACTGCGGCGAAGAAGACGGCGCTCGTGGTCTGCCCCGGCCGCGGCACCTACACCGGGCAGGAACTCGGCTATCTCGCCGCCCATCACGCCGACAAAACCGCGCTGATCGACGCACTTGACGCCGACCGTGCCCGCCGCGGCCTGACGGCGGTCCGCGACCTCGACGCCCGCCGGACGTACCGGACCGCCGATCACAGCCGCGGCGACAACGCGACGGCGCTGATCTTCGCCTGCGCCTACGCCGACTTTCTGTCCATCGACCGCGACGCCTACGACGTGGTGGCGGTCACCGGCAACTCCATGGGCTGGTACATCGCACTCGGCTGCGGCGGCGGCGTCGCCGAGGACGGCGCCATCGAGCTCATCAACACCATGGGCACGCTGATGCACAAGGGACTGACCGGCGGACAGCTCGTCTACCCGCTGGTCGACGAGGACTGGCGGCCCATGCCCGGGCGCCGGGAAGGGTTGATGGAGTTGGTGGAAACCATCAACGCCGAACCGGGCCGCTCCCTTTACGTTTCCATCGAACTCGGCGGTATGGTTGTCTTTGCCGGTAACGATCCCGCCTTGGACGCGCTGCAGGCCGCGCTGCCCACCGAGCAGGAGCGGTATCCGTTGCGGCTCGTCAATCACTCGGCGTTCCATACCCCACTCCTCGAGCCTGTCTCCGAAAAGGCGCTCGACATCCTGGGCCGCGGACTGTTCCGCCAGCCGGCCATCCCGCTGATCGACGGGCGCGGGCACGTCTGGATGCCCTTGTCCACGGACCCGGCGGCGCTGCGGAACTACACTCTCGGCCATCAGATTTGCGCCACCTACGACTTCACGAGGGCCATTCAGGTCGGCGTGAAGGAATTCGCGCCGGACTGCGTCATCGTCCTCGGTCCCGGTAACTCGCTGGGCGGTCCCGTTGCGCAGAGCCTGATCGATATCCGCTGGTCGGGCGTTGCCTCGAAGGCTGATTTTAAGGCCCGACAGAAAGAGAACCCCTTCGTCCTTTCCATGGGTCTTTCAGAACAGCGTGCCGCCGTCACGTTCAACTGAAGCGCCCGTCCGCGGCCGGCTTCTCTCATCTCCCCGACCGAGTAACGTTTAAGGCCCTCCGCAAGGGAGGGCCCAGGGCTAGCTCAAAACCTGACACTACCCGGGGTAGCCGGCCATGTTTCGGGAAGGCACTGGCAGAGTTGAAGGCAAACTGATGACCGGTTCTCGCGTCTTCCTGTCCTCCAAGAACGCAACGACTCGGTCCGCTGTGTCGACTGCGCCGTCCAGGCATGCCGCGACGGAGATGCCGCCCAAATAGTTGCCGGTGACGAACAGCCCCGGCTGGCGATGGCCGATTGTGCGGATTTGTGCGATCAGGTCTTCGTGGCCGAGCCGGTACTGTGGCAGGCCGCGGGGCCAATGGTGGGCGCGGGCGAGGACCGGCCTGCCGTCGGCGCCGATGAGGTCGCGGAGTTCGGCGCGTGCCAGATCGACAAGCTCCTCGGCAGGCCGGTCACCCAGCTCCGGCGCCCTGCCGCCACCGAAGTACACGGCGATCGATACGTAGCCGTCGGGGGACCGCCCCGGAAACATGGTCGAGCAGAACTGGGCGCCGTTGAGAAAGCGTCCCTCACTCGTCGGCGAGAGGAAGCCGAGACCGTCCAATGGATGGGCGACCTCGGACCGGCGGAAGCCCAGGAAAACGACGGCGAGCGGCGGCGCCACGATTCCCCCGGTCGCCGCCGCGCCCTCGGGGTCGATCGGCTCAAGGATCTGTGCGGCGACGTGGGGTTGGGTTGCCAGAACGACGGTCGACGCAATGACTTCGCCGGCCGGCCCGACGTCGATCGCGAACCCCGTACCCCGGCTTCGAATCCGATTCACGGCGACTCCGGTTCGCACGGCAGCGCCCAGTTCCCGCGCCAGCGTCGACGGCAGGGTGCCGATGCCGTTCCGCCATGAATACAAACGGCTTCCCGGCATCCTCCCGCCGCGCAGGTGGCGTCGTATCGCGCCAAGGGCGACCGAGCCGAACTCCCGCTCCAGGGCGACGAGCGCTGGAAACACCGCCGACACCGAAAGCTCATCGCTGCGTCCGGCATAGACGCCGCCGACCAGCGGATCGACCACGCGGTCGGCGAACTCGCGTCCGAAACGCCGGCTGGCAAACTCGGCGACTGTCTCACCGCCGGTCCCTCGACGCCGCGGAACCACGGTCTCGGTCATCAGCCGAAGGCGCCCTGGAACCGACAACAGGTCCGAGGTCAGGAAAGCCATCTGATGAGTGGCGGTGCCGTGCAGCCGGCCTTGGCGGACGAGATAGCGGCGGCGCACGTCTTCTCCCAGACCGCAACGGCCCTCGGCGAGCGCGGATAGCCCCGAAATCGCATCGGCTCTTGACGACGCCGCGGCGATGGCGCTGGGTCCACGCTCCATCAGAAACCCGCCGATGCGTTCGGAGCGGGCATTTCCGCCGGCCGTGACTTGGCGCTCCAGCACGACGACTCGGCGGCCTTGCCGCGTGAGGGCGACCGCCGTCGCGAGGCCCGAAACCCCGCCGCCGATGATGGCGACGTCGACGGTCAAGACCGCTTTCCCTTTGCAGAGGGCGTGGCGCCCGTGTCTCCGGCAAGGCCGACCGGTCGCGGCCGGTCGCCGAAACGCTCCTTGGCCAGGGCGCTCATGGTCTCGGCGGTCACCTGGTCGCCTCCCGACCGGCGAACGCGGTCTTCCGCCCGCCGGCGGATCATCCCGCGGATGAACGGCGGCATGCGCCCCAGCCAGGCCTCCGCCTCGGGCGTCCACCGCAATCCCCCCTCGACCATCGGCATCGGTTCGATCGCCGCCCCGCCCTGCGGTTCATAGAGACAGAGGAAATCCTCACCCATCAGCTCTCCGGACCGGGCCAACGGACGCGCCCGGCAGCCGCCGCAGATCTTGGCGTACTCGCAGGCACCGCATCGGCCCTCCAAGGCCGGTTGGCGAAGCGCGTCGAACATGGGCGCATCGCGCCACAGGGAGGCGAAAGACGTATCACGGATATTGCCGACGGACGTCTCGATGTAGGGGCAGGCGGTCAGGTCGCCCTCCGGCGTCACCCGGCAGTAGCGCGTGCCGGCCAAACAACCACCAGCCTCATAACCATGGGCCTTGGTGATCGGCCACGCGGGATCCAGTTCCATCGCCATGCGTTTGAAATGCGGGGCGCACTTGGCGCGGATCATCAAGCCGGTTTCGTCGTGGGCAGCCTCGGTGACTCGCCGCAGTACCCGCTCGTACGTCTCCGCCGAGATGTTGGTCATCTGCTCGCCGCGGCCGGTACAGACAAGGAAAAAGACGTTCAGCACCATGGCGCCGACGGATCGCGCGAAGTCGATCATCGGATCCAGTTCGTCGGCGTTGTCGTCGGTGACCGTGAAATGGATCTGGAAACGGATATCGTTCCGGCGGCAGGCGTCGAACGCCGCCATCGTTCGCTCCCACGCTCCCGGCAGGCCCCGAAAGGCGTCGTGGTGCACCGGATCGAGGGAATCGAGACTTATCGCCATGCCCTGGGCGCCCGCATTCTTGAGACGCTCCGCCCGGCGGTCATCGAGGAGCATGCCATTGGTGCCGACGACGGGCATCAGGCCGAGACCGGCGGCATGGTGGATCAGGTCATCGAGGTCGGGGCGCAACAACGGTTCGCCGCCGGTGAACACCACCATCGCCTCGTTGCTGAGCCCGGCGATGCCGTCGAGCAAGCCCTTGGCGTCCTCGGTGCCGAGTTCGTTCCTGTCGCCGTCAATCCGCGTGCCGGCGTCCAGGTAGCAATGGGCGCAGGTTAGGTTGCAGCGCCGGGTCAGGTTCAGCGCAACCAGGTACGGGGGATCGACGGTCGACACGGTCTAGCCCTGTTCCGCGCCGGTATCGCTACCGCCACCTTCCGGCTCGGCGGACACGGGACACATCGTCCGGCGGATATCGGCCAGCGTCTCCTCGGCGATCTCCAAGGTCACTTCCGGCGCCGTCCGTTCGCGCGCCCGCTCCTCGATCCGCGCCCCGCAGGTCTCGCGGATGAGTTCCGGGACCCGCGCCAAACGCGCCAACGCCGCGGCCGACCACGGCAGCGACGGCTGCTGGTCGCCGATGAACGGCCGTACATGCTCCGGCGTGACGAGAGTGCTGCCTTCCATGCGGGCGCGCTTCTCCGACCTCAATCGAACGGTCTCGACGCGCGACGGATCGCCGGCCCCTTCCGCCAGCGCCGACGCCTCCGGACTCCACCGCACCTCCACGGCCTCGGCGTTGCCGCTCATCATCTGCATTGCGACTTGTTCGACGAGGTCGCGGGTGACGAACGTATGGCCGCGGTCGTGGGCGAAGCGCTGGACCGCCTTGCGCGCCATGTCGCGGACGAAACTCGGCGCCTTCTCCAGGTACGCCTCGGCGTCGACGCTCCAGGTCATCGTCTCCTCGGCGATCACGTTCAGCGAAGGTTCGTGGCCGACCTGGCCGAGCCAGACGTGGCACGGTGCCGTGCGCAGCAGGTTCTCGGCGTTGCCGCCGATGTCGAGTTCGGCGTCGGCGTGCACGCCCGTTTTGCCAACGACCAGCAGGCTGGCGCGAACTTTTTCGAGATAGCTCTGGATCGCCCGGTAAGGTTTGCCATCGAGCAGCGTGCAGGCCAGATCGACGTCCTCATCCTCGGCGATGGTGCGCGCGACGTCGAGGTGCGACTGGTAGATCTTGGCGATGCCGTCGTCGATCAGTTCCTCGTGGAGCTTCTCCTGTTCCTTGAAGCGGAACACCTCGCCGGCCTCCTCGCTGAGGACGCCTGAGATCTTGTTGAAGGCCACGTAGTGGTAGTAGGGGTCGTAGGCTGCCACGGCATGAACCTCGGCGCTCAGGCGCCGGCCGATGTCGATGGCCGTCTTCAAGGCCCCGTATGATTTTTCCGAGCCGTCGATCCCAACGACGATCGGTCCGTCGCCGATGGCCCGCGCCGGATCCCGAATGACCAGGACATCGATCGGGCATCGGCGGACGACCCGCTCGCAGACGGTGCCCACCGGACTTCCCGGAACCGCTCCGAGCCCGACCGCACCGAGCGTAAGAACGTCGAAGTCGGCGGGACGGGCGGCGTCGACAATGCGGCTGTAGTTTTTCCCTTCAGGGCTGAGCCGGCGGTAGGCGATGCGCGCCCCGTCGCAGGTCTTCTGGGCATCGTCGTGGTAGCTGTCACTGATGATCCCCAGACCGCGCGTGATGAGGTCGTCGTGGACCTCGCGCTGGTGCTCCATCTCGCCCTCGACGTGATACCGCTCGGGCAACACCCCTTCCATCTGCCGGAAGCGCCGGTCGTGGAGCTGCGCTGCGTAGGCGTGGATGCCGGTAATCGTCCCGTCCGCGGTGCCGGCGAGCCTGACGGCCTCCTGAAGTGCCCGGTTGGCATGGTCCGACGCATCGAGGGCAACGAGAATGCGCTCGAGTGAAGCGGGGGCGGCTTCGGTGCCCGGGGCCGACGGCGGCAACGCCACGGCCTGGGGTGCGGTTGGTGGGGTCATTGGTTTCGTCCCGTCGCGCTGTCAGAACAGGGAGTGGAGTTCCATCATTCTCCCCCTTCGCGTCGCCGTGGCCGCCTCCTTGGCTGCCCCGCCGATGATTTTCCATTTGCCGTCTACCTTGGTGAGCCAGTGGTTCTGGTTCACCCATTGATCGACGGCCTCGTATTCCTTGCCATCATTGGGCACGCCGAGCAGCGCACCGGTGCAGGCAAAGATGGCATCGCTGCCATGGACATCGATTCTGGAGAACACGTGGACCGAGTAGAGATCCTCGAACTCGCCGAAAATCTCCAGCCACATGAAGCGAAGCTGCTTCTTGGTAATGCCGTGGTGGAGATAGTCGTCGGCATAGAAGGTCATGATCCGGTCGATGTCCTCGGCCTCGAGGGCTTGTTCCATGCCGTCATAAAACGCCGCGAACTCGTCGAGCGTCGCTTGGTCGGCGTTGGTTCTGTCTGGCTTGGGGAGCTGGATGTCCGCCGCGGTCCCGGCGACGTCCCCGAAGTACAGCATCAAAGAGGCGAGCAGAACCGCCGTCAAAGCCTTGAGCTTCATATCAACCTCCTCCGTGGGACGAACGGCACGCAGACGCCGCTGCGTCCTCACCTGCGCCGGACACCGAAGCAAACTCCGTGACCGTCACCAACCCCATCATGCCCCGCGGCCCCGCCTGATCGCGCCGAGGGCATAGAGGAGCGCCCCGGCAGCGATCAGAAAGACGTAGAAGCTGCTGAGCGCAAAACCGACCCGCAACGACACCAGGCTGTCGAGAAAGCCGAGGATGATCATGACCACACCCAACAGCTGAGTCTTGACGCCCTTGCGCGGCCGCTCCTCGGTCGCCGAGGCCTGCGCGTCAAGCTGAGTCATTGGCCTTGCTCCGCGCCGCGCTTCGCACCCAGGCGAACTGCCCGGCAACAATCACGATCACCACCCCGATGGCGACGAAATAGGGCTTGGTCCCGGTCTGCGGCTCGAGAAGCAGCCAGTACCAGGTCGTCATCGTATGTTTGGAGCCCGTTTCGCCGTTGCTCCCGTCCCAGGCAGCGAAGGCGACGGGAATGAACTTCCCTTCCACCAACTGGATGTCGTTTTCCGGCTTGGCCGTCATCCGGGGTCTGGTCATCACCACGCGCCACGTGCCGGTCTTGTAGATCCCCCGAGCGGTGATGCCGGCATCGGCGAGATCCCTCTCCTCAATGTCCCCGAATCCCCTGCCGGTCAGAAGCCTGACTGTTTCCGAGCGGTCGGTCGTGCCGCTTGTCCATTGCCAGATGTTGACCGGCTTCGCCGGGTCGCCCATGCCGAAATACGGCTTCTCCATCCCTTCCGGGATGACGACGGGAAGCTGGATGGCCACCGAATCCTCGCCCATGTCGGGATCGGCGATGCTTTCGGCCTTGGCGTCGCCGGGGATGCTCTTGGTGCGGTCGTCCCACTCGAGCAGCACCGCGATGATCTTTTCGTCGTAGAAGGCCCGCACCGTGATGGTGTCGTTGGACGGCGTGAAGAACCGCTCCTTGGCGATGATCTGGGGCACCAGGAAGAACGTCGATGGCGGGGCTTCCTCCCACCGCGGATCGTCGGGGGCCTCGGGGACGCCGCCCTCGGCCTCGGCGGCCTTGACCACGGTGTTTTCGGACCGGACGACTTCCGTCGTCTTCGCCAGGGACACCACATAGTTGGCGATGTGCCAGCGCTCTTCGATGCCGAGGCTCTTCTTGCTCTGCGGATCGGCGAACGACGGCATCTGGGTTCCGGGGATACCGACCGTGATCCGGGTGAAGATGTCTTTGGGATCGGCGCTGGCCCGGAACGTCCAGGGCTTGGTCAGGTTGCGGGGCCAGGTGCGTTCGCCGTTGTCACCCTTCAGCTTCTTGATCGCGTCGCCCTTGCCCTCGACGCCGTGGCATTCCGAGCAGCGGTCCCCGTCGAAGTAGAGCTGGCGTCCTTTTTCGATGCTCTCGGCCGACGAAGCCACCTGCGTGCCGTAGTCCACCTGGCTGGTCGGCGTTTCCTCGTCGTACCCGGCGAACGTCTTGATGAACGCCACCAGGTCCCACATCTCCTGTTCGGAAAGGACGTCCGCCCATCCCGGCATCGCCGTACCCGGCATGCCGTCACGGACCATGCGGAACAGATCGTCGTCGTTGGGAACGATATCGTCGAATGCCGTCGTTTTGATCTTGTACTGCCCGCCGGTGAAGTCCCTGGGCGGCGGGTTCAGCCGCTCCTCGACCGGGCCGAGCCCGTCACCGTCCTCGCCGTGGCACCAGGTGCATCGCTCGGTGTAGACCCGTTCCCCGTTCTCGACGTCGCCGGGCTGGGCCTGCGAGGGACCGGCCGCCAAGAGGACGGCGACGGCGGCTGCCAGAATCGGGAGCGAGAGGTCACGGGCGCGCATCATTCGTGCTCCCATGTCCTCGGTTGGTGCCCGGTGTAGTCGTACAGGAACAGCACGACCTTCCAGATCTCGTCCTCGGTGAGGAAGTCCTGCCACACCGGCATCGACGAGATCCACGGCGCCCCCTCCTTGGGCAATCCGGGTCCGCCCGTGGCAATGCGCCAGAACAGGAACGACTCCTGCAGCTGCGCGATCGTGCCGACGTCCTGGAAGTTGAGCGGAACCGGGTTCAAGCCCGGAGCATAGGGTCCCTGGCCATCAAGTTTGTCGCCATGGCAGTACTGGCAGTTGGCAACGTAGATGGCGCCGCCCTCGGCAACGAGTTCGTGGAACTTCTCGGGGTCCTCCTTCTCGAACTTGCGATAGGGGTTCTCCAGCTTCAGGAGATCGTACCGCTTGCCGTACGCCTTGACCGACGACGGCGGCGCGGGATGGATCGAGCGGAGTTCGACAGGGGCCTCGAGGCTGGGCTGCCATTTGTAGAAGGCGAACAGACCCGCGGCGAGGGGAACCAAAACGAACACCACGTTGCGGATCAGCTTCTTCGACGGGTCTTCGACGAGCGCCTTGATCGGGCCGACAAGCTCCCGCGTTGCCTCCTCTTCGAACGTGAACACCATGAACACGCCGGCGACGACGAAGAACATGTACATGGTCAGCAGGCTGGCCGGAATCGGCTGACCGAGGGCGTAGTCGAACGTCCCGACGAACAGCACGTAGAAGAAAAGGACGCTGAGAACGGCCTGGAGCAGTCGGGGAATCCTCATCGCCGTCCCCTCACTTGAGCGCCGCCAGATAGTCGACCAGCATCTCGAGCTCCTTGGCGTACATCAGCTCGCCGTAGTCTTCTGGCATCATTTCCGGATCGTATCCCTCGGCGATTTCGGCGTTCGGGTCGAGGATCGAGCGGCGCAGGTATTCCCTGTCCTTGCTGGCGCCGATCCGGCTGAGATCGGGCCCGAGCTCGCCTTCCTCGCCGGCGATGATGTGGCAGCCGCCGCAGGCGAACTCATCGATTGCCTCTTCGGCGGAGGCGAGGACCGGGCGCTGCTCGCCCTCGCTGTCCTCTTCCGCGGTGTCCGGAACCTCGGTGGGGATCTCAACCGTGACCTCGAGGCCGCTGTCGTCCTGAATATAGGCGATGACGGCCAGCATCTCGGCTTCGGACAGGCCGATGCTGCCGGCGTTGACCACCGGCATCGGGCTGACAGTGTCGTTGGTGCCGGTCTTGCCGAATCCGGCGACGACGAAGGCTGACGGCTCGACGAAGGACTCGTAGAGGTACGATTCGACATCATCGGCCTCGCCATCGTAGCGCTCGTCGGCGAGGCGATCGGCGACCACCGGTCCGATCTGGTCCAGCATCGGCGCACGCCCCAACTCGTTGTGGCAGAGCGTGCAGGTTCCCTTGCCATTGTAGATGCGGTCGCCGAGGCCGATGAACTGGTCCATGGTCATCGCACCGAGGTCCAGCTTCTCCTCTTTCGGCGGCGGCGCTGGTTCAATCTGCGGCACGCCGAGGCTCGGTAGCTCACCCCAGAACTGGCTCGAATAGCCGGTGAAGAACACGATCACCAGCAGGCTGAAAACGATGACCGCCAGGAAGTTCCTCATCGCTCCCTAGTCCTTCCAGTACCCGGCCGGGACGGCCTTGGTGCTGCTGACCTGGCTCAGCCAGAACACGAAGATCACCATCGCCATGAACAGGATGGTGCCGATCGAAACAACGTTTGCGGCGTATCCGAAGGTCGGTGTGAAGGCGTCGGGGGAGGCGTCGCGCACGATCTCGTAGACGTGCCAGTGCTGACGAATGCCCGAGCGGATGTAGCCCATCAATCCCATCAGCCAAGTGAAGGCGACGGCGAGAAGGAACAACGCATACTGGGCGCGCCCCGGGACCCGCCCCCAGCGCAGCGGGGCCACCTCGCGGGCGCCCTTGTACATGAACGCATCGAGGGTGACGCTGGCAGCAATGATCACCAGGGTCGTCACGACCTGCGGGATCGAGGCGGCGACCTTGTAGACGGTGTTGGTGAAGTAGCCGTGGTAGATGCCGAGGAAGAAGATGTTGAGGATTCCGGCGCTAAACAGCGCCACCTGCGCCGCGTTGCCGGCCTTCACCCACGACACCGTGGCAATCCTGTTGGCGCGTCTGTAGATCAGGAAGCTGAGGGTCGTGAACAGGATCATCACGTTCACGGCGGTGTTCTTGGCCGGCATGATGCCGAGCGGGCCCAGGTACTTGTGATAGGGTCCGCCCAGCGCCTTCAGTTCCTCGTTGGTCAGCACCAGCGTGTGAGGGGTGAACCAGACGAGGAAGGCGCCGATGATGACGATCGCCAGGTATTTGATGTAGCGGTTGTAGCGGACGGCTCCGTCGCTTCGTCCCATCCCGCACCACAGGTAGTAGTTGGCGGACAGGAACAGGGTGCCGATGAGCACCGCCTGGATGATGAACAGCCAGGCGAAGATGCCGCCCATCAAGGTGATGCCCATCTGCTGGCTGTAGGCATAGATCTCGGCGGCCAGGTAATAGCCGGCAAAGGGCAACGGCAGCAGCGCGGAGATGGCGATGAAATTGGCGGTGTATCCCATCCAGTCGTAGTGGGCCCGCTCCTCGTCGCGGGCTGCGCTGAGGAACTTGAATGCTGCAAAGGCGCCGACGATGGAGCCGCCGTAGGCAACGTTGGCGACGACCCGGTGAATGTTGATGGGATTCCAAAGGAAGTTGTGGATGGCGGCCCACATGTCGCCGCTGTAGACGCCGGCCGCGTCGACGCCCGCCGGGCTCATCATGAAGGTCAGCCAGGCGTTGGCCAGGAACATCAGCATGGTACCGACGGCATTCAGCAATAGCCCGACCGTCAAGTGCACCCACTTGCGGAAGCCTCCCTGAAGCCAGTTCCAACCGTAGTAGTAGACATAGAGACAGGCGCTCTCCGCAAAGAACAGGAGCGCGTAGTAGATCATCGACTCCTTGAAGATCGTCGACAGATACCGGAACAGGTCCGGGTAGAAGATGATCAGCGCGAAGGTCAGCAGGCCGCCGAGGATCGCCGTCAGCGAATAGGCGGTGATGCTGACCTTGATGAACTCGTACGCCATGTCGTCGTACCGCTTGTCGCGCGTCCACATGCCGATGGCTTCGATGATGAACACGAAGATCGGCACCGCGAGAACGAAGGCGGCGAACCACAGATGAAGCTGGGCCACAAGCCAGACGACGACGCGGCCGTTGAATCCGGCGATCCTTGGGTAGTCGGCCGCGGTGAGTTTGGGAACCGGCGGATAGGCCGGGGCCGCGCCGGCCGCATCGCCCGCCGCGCCGCTGGACGCCGTCTCCTGGGCGACGGCAACGGACGAATCGAACCCGGGCAGAGCCACCGAGGCCAGCGTCACCGCAACGGCGACGAACAGTAACGCCACCGTCGAAATTCCAAGACGCCGCGGCTTCATTCCTGGCCCCCTCAAGCCTTCACCAAACGTGCCCTACGGGTGGTAGATCAGGGACAATCCCTGGAGGTTCATGATGGCGATATCGACCGCGAGAAAGATGACCCCGCTGATCAGGAACGCCGCGATAAACGGCACCACGTAACCCTTCACGATCGACCTCCAAACACCGTCGTTGCCATCCGTTCCACGCGCTAGAGGAACCACCAGAAGACGGCGATCACTCCGATCAGAACGGCCGTGAACAGGGCCGGCCCCGCCCAGGCAAATTTCTCCTTTTCGGTGTTGTCGCCGCTCATCGTCCCCACCGTGCCTAGCTTCGTTTGTCCTCCGCCAGCGTATTGACAGGAGCGATACCACTCCATATCGTGATCAACATGCCGCTTTCGAAAAAGAAGCTCGTCGATATATTTATATTCATGGGGCTGGCCATAAACGCCGTCGTAATTATACTTATTCTTTATTTTTACGTATTCTGATTGGAGACTCGCGAACTGGCGAACCGTTTCGCGCCGAACCTTCGACTCCGGCCAGCCATCATCCCTGTTTTCCCTTGCAGTTGCAGAGCTTCCGCAGGTGCTGCACGAGGCCGTCGATCTCGGCGTCGGTCAGCGTCTTCGACCACGGCGGCATCATCGGCGACTTGCTGACGGCCGGGCCGCCATCGCGAATGACGTTCTTGATGTCCGCGTCGGTCAGCTTGTCCATCTCGGCGGCGTTGGTGAAGTTCCGCGGCGAGACGGGGAAGTCCTTGGTCACGTTCGGACCGTCGCCTTTGCCTTCTAGCCCGTGGCATTGGGCGCAATAGAACTTGTAGACCTGCTCGATATCGGCCGCCGACGCCGGCGCCGCGGCGACCAGGCCGACCGAGAGGAGCGCTGCACTGACAATCGTTTGTCCCCACATTTTCCGGGTCCCTTCCTGATCGCTGGTCAATCGAAGTTGGCGACGTAGGCCGATACGTTCTTCATGTCCTTCTCGCTGAGAAGGCCGACGAACACCGGCATCATCTTCACCGGCTTGAACACCTCCGGCTTGGCCAGATAGGCGTATATCCAGTCGGGGTTCAGCCTCTTGCCGGCGCCGATAAGCACCGGGCCCATGAGCCCGCCCATGAGCTTGCCCTTGCGGCCGGGATACCGGTGGCACCCGCTGCACGGCATCTTCTTGGTGAAGATCAGCCGGCCTTTGGGGTTCTTCTTCGGCTTGATGACACCGGCCTCGACGTCGGCGGACGTCAACGTCATCAGGTAGTCGGCGACGGCACCCGCGTCGCCGCCGGCCAGCTTGGGATGGTCGCCGGGGTTCTTCTCGGTCATCGAATTGAACTTCATCGGCCGGATGGGTTTGGGGTCCGCCAGCCAGCTGGCGAGCCAGTCCTTCTGAAACTTGCTGCCGGCGTACCACAGCTCGGGCCCCTTCTTGGCCAGCTGATCGTCGATGGTCTTTTCCCTGGCGGGGCCGGTCGTGTAGTGGCAGTCCCCGCACTTGTTGTCGTTGAAGACCTTCTCGCCGGCTGCCGGGTCCGCCCGTCCGGGGGCGGCGGTGGCGACGAGAAAGGCCACGCCCACGATGACACAAAGCGCAAATCGCATTGTTCGCTCTCCTTCAGATCCACGCCGGTCGTCGCACAAAGCCGCGTCGACGTCAGGCGCCGGCCTCGCCCTCTCGTTGTCTTTCAGCCCATTTCATCAGCCAGAAACAGAGCCCGCCCGTGATCGCGACGCCGAGGATTGTGAACACGTAGACGGTGATCGGCACCGGCGCCTCGAGGAGCACGTAGTACCAGGTTGACAGGCTCATGATCAGCGCGTGCTCGCCGTTGGAGCCGTCCCAGGCGTTGACCGCCATGGGTATGAACCGGCCCTCGACGAACTGGACATCGTTCTTGTCGTTGGTGATCAACGGCCGCTTCAGAACCATTGTCCAGCGGCCCTGCTCCCACATCGCCTTGGCCGTCGTCTGCTGTTGGTCCTCGGCCTGGACCTTGGGAGCTTGCCGCCATCCGCGGGCATTCGCTTCCTCCACCGACCGACCGCCCCCGGCGTCGAGGTCGGCCTTCCAGGACAGCAGGTGGACCGGATTGGAGGACGTGCCACGGAAGAAGTGCGGCTTCGTTGTTCCTTCCGGCGGTTTCACCGGGAACTGAAGGGCGATCGAATCGCGGAACGTCTCCAGTTGCCGGGGCACCATGTCGTTGGCCGCGACATAGGAGTTGTAGGCGCCGACCTGGCGGATGTCCTTCGAATTAAACTCCTGATCCTCATCGTGCGTGACGTCCTTGAAGGGATCGTCCCACTCGATCCGGAAGGCGATTTCCTTGTCGTTGTGGGCCGCCCGAATGGTCGCCAGCTCGATGCTGGGGTTCTGCCACCGCGGCGCCGCGACCACCTGCCCCGTCAGCCGAACGTCCATCGGTTCCGCCGTTGCCCAACGGTCGTCGTCGGGGGCGTCCGGAACATCACCCTCGACGGGCAGCGACTTGAGCACCTGGTGGTCGGTCAGGTCATGCTGAAGCGACTTGATGAAGTTGGCCAGGTACCAGCGCTCTTCTTCGCTCAGTGCCTTGACGAACGTCGGCATCGGCGTGCCGGAAATCCCTGTCGAGAACCGCATGAAAATGTCCTCGACCTCGCTGCCGGCCTTGATCTTCCACGGATGGGTGACGTTGCGGATGCGGATCGGAAAGCCCCAGTCGTCCTTGCGGTCGAAGGATTTCTGACCGTCGCCGCGGCCGAGCTTGCCATGGCATTCCCAGCACTTGGCCCTCTCGAACACCTCCTTGCCCTTGGCGATGGTGTCGGCGTTGAACGGCACCTTGCTGGCCGGCAATTGCACGACCTTGCCGGTCTTCACCGGGTCGAGTTCGGGGTCTTCGAACTCGAAGGCGAAGGTCTTGATGTAAGCGATGACCTGCCAGCGTTCGTCCTCGGAGAGGCCGTTCTTGATCAGGTCACCGTCAAACGCTTGCATGCCCGTCCCGGGGAGACCGCGGCTGACGGTGCGGAACAGGTCCGCGTCCGTTGGCAGTTCGCCGCTCTGAGTGGTGCGGAACTTGAAGGTGCCGAGGGTGAAGTCCCGGGGCCGGGGGTCCATGTAGTCGGCGGCGGGACCGTTTCCGTCGCCCAGCAAACCGTGGCAGAAGCTGCATCGCTTGAAGTAGATGACCTGTCCCTGCTCGATCATCTCGGAGGTCGCTTCAGGCATCGGCTTGCTCGGCTTGTCGGCGGCGAAGGCGTCGCCCGGCGCCGCGATCGCCAGCGCCGTCACCGCGGCAGCAAGGATCAAACCCAGGCACCAGAGTCCTCCGCCCCACGACGCATGTTGCACCGGCCGGTGCGTTCCGCGCCCTGCGTCTGCAAATGCCTTCGTGGCCGGCCATGCGAACATCAGTGGGACTCCGGAATTCTCGGGGTCTTCTGGGCGAGGTCGTATTCGGCGAGGATGATCTTCCAGCGCTCCTCTTCGGTCAGGTTGAGCTTCCACTCGGGCATCGCCGAATCCCACGGCGTCGCCTCGGTCGGCAATCCGGGGCCGCCGTTGCTCACCCGCCAGAAGGTGTACCCTTCGACGATGGTCTCGATGGTGCCGTTGTCGGTGAAGTTGATCGGCCGGAGCTTGAATCCGTCGGCCATCGGGCCATCGCCGGCGACGCTGTCGCCATGACAGGGCCGGCAGTTCATCGCGTACAGCGCCCGTCCCTCGAACAGGTTCTTCTCCAGCAATGCCGCCTTGGCCGTCTCCTTGTCGACGTCGCCGCCGTCGAGCGCGGCGAGGAACGTCTTCATCGGCTCGGTCGGAAAGAACTCCAGCATATGGTCCGGCCCGACTTCGTCCATCCACGCTTCGACATCGGCCACCACCTGCGGGATCAGCGCAACCTCGTTCGCCTTCGCCTGTTCGACGAACGCTTTGATCTCGGCCTCCGAAGGATTGGCTGCGGTGTTGTTCAGGGTTTCAAACTTCTTCGGGAAGTTGGACGACGGATGCTGAATCCGCAGCGATGACGGCAACTCGATCTTGGGGACCGTGGTTTCGTAGACCTGCCAGCCGACGACCAACGGAACCACGACCATGACGACCAGCCGCGGCGCCTTTCCGTAGTCCCCGCGCATGAACTTCCTGACCGGGGCGAGGAATTCCTCGAGGTAGTCGTCCGAAAAGGTGACGAACAGGAACAAGGCGATGATCGTCAGCACCATGAAGAACAGCATCAGGGTGCCCGGCACCGGCAGCGGGAACGGCAGGTTGGTGATCTCCCGGGACGCCGCCGGAATTCCCCATTTGATCAGGGCGTAGACGACGAGCAGCGTCAGGACGACGGACCAGAAACGACCAATCCTCAGCTTGTTTATCATCTCGACCCGGCTCTTTCGCTACTCGCCCTTCTGCAACAGCAGGAAGGCCAGGATGTCCTGGAAATCCTTGACGGTCATCGCCTCGGACAGGTCGTCCGGCATGATGCTCCGGTCGGGGTCCTGGGTGATTTCCTTGATGTCGGCCTTGGCGATTGTCACCACGTCGCCGGTGGCCTTGGTGATGTCGATCTCGTTGCCGTCGTCGCGGGTCTTCACGCCGACGGTCTGAAGACCTTCCTTGTCGACAACCACATAGGTCTCGAACCCGGGCGCGATTTTCCGGGCCGGTTCGAGGATCGACTCGGAGATGTACTTCAGGCCCTTCTTGCTGATCGCCGACAAGTCCGGCCCGATCTCGCCGCCATCGCCCTTCAGCATGTGGCAGTCGTAGCAGTTGTCTTCGTAGACGATCTCGCCGGCGCCCGGATCGCCGCCGCCCGCAGCCGATGCCGCCTGGATCTTGGCGTAGAAGGTCTGGGCGACTTCGGTGGGATTGTTGATGGCGTCGAGGTCAACGTCGCCCGCCTGGGCCTGCAGGTACGCCACGACCGCCTTGATCTCCTCGAGATTGAGCGAGATCGGCGGCGCGAAGACGATGGCCATCTCGTTCTTGTACCCCTCGACCACGTAGGCGCCGGGATCGGCGAGGCTTTCCACCAGATAGTCGGTCGCCGTGAAGGTCTGGCCGGTCTTCTCCGAACGTTCCTTGGCCCGTTCGGCGGCGCGGGCGCCGATCGCCAGGGCGAATTTCTCGCCGAACTGTCCGAGATTGGGACAGCGGACGGCGCTGCCTTGATCGCCCATGCTGTGGCAGGTGAAGCATCGTCCCTTGCCCCAGAAGATGGCTTCTCCGCCTTCAGGGCTGACCTCGACGGCCGCCGCCGCCTTCTTCTCGCCGCCGGTCATCTCGGTGATCGAATAGCCGATCCAGAGAAACGCCCCGAGGACCAGGAGCAGGAAAAAGAAGACCTTGATGACGGCGTTGGACATCGGGCGACTCCGACCGCGTTCCCTATTCCCCCGGCACCGTCGCCGGGCCGGCGGTGGGGGATTGCTGCTGCGGTTCCGTGCCCTCGGGTCCGCCGGAATCCTTCGGCGTCTCTCCCTTGCCCGACGCGACGCTGCCGAGCCAGAACATGAAGGCGACGCCGATCATGAACACCAGCACTGAAAGGCCGACCATCTGGGTCATGGTGAAATTGCTGGGCGTGTAGGCCCACTCCGAGGTGTCCCGCATCACCCCGAAGATGTGCCAGTCGCCCCTCAGGCCGGAGCGGATGAAGCCCATCAGCCCCATGTTCATGGTGATGATGAAGGTCAACAGCATCAGCGCGTACTGACTGCGCACCGTCATCTTGCTCCACTGCAGCCGGCCGATTTCCTTGGCGCCCTTGAACAGGAACAGGTCGATGGCGGTGACCAGGATGAGGCAGCTGATCAGTTGCAGAAACTGGGCGACGGCGACGTTCCTCAGGAACGGCGATGCCTTCTCCATGACGACGAAGCCGTAGACGCCAAGGAAGATCACGACATTGAAGGCGGTAACGGCCAGATAGAGCCACTGCCCCAGCTTGCCCCTGTCCTTGAGGGCCAGCCCGACGGAGACGACCGCGGCGAAACAGTTGAACACCAGCAGGTAGCCGACGGTTCGGAAGTACTCCGCCCGGTCCGCGGGCAGGTCCAGTTCGGCCGAATCCATGCCGAGCAGGGTCACCGCGTACTGCCCGACGACGGCGATCGCTGCCAAGCCAGCCAATGGAATGATGATCATCGGCGTCCGGCCCTGCCGGCTGATCGGAACAACGTCGCTCTTGTTGCCTCGCCGGTAGAGCAGGAAGCTGACGAAGGTCGACAAGATGATCAGGTTCACCACGGCGTTCTTCGCCGGCATGAGGCCGAGGAACTTCAGGGTCGGATGGTACTGGCTGCCGCCCATTTCGCCGACCTCCTGCCCGGTGAGCGGCAGGTTGTGCGGTGTCAGCCAGACGGCGAACGAGATGATGATCGCCCCGAGGATGAACTTGATGAACTTGTAGTACCGTTCCGATCCCGGAATCCGGGTCATCCCGCTCCACAGGTAGTAGTTGGAGATCAGGAACAGCGAACCGACCAGCATCGCCTGGATGATGAAGGTCCAGGAGAAGTCGCCGCCCATCATGTTGTTGCCCATGACCGCGCTGGTCGAATAGACCTCGCGGCCCAGGTAGTAGCCGGCGAAGGGCAGCGGGATGAGGGCGATGATCGCCACGAAGTTAGAGATGTATCCCATCCAGTCGTAGTGCGCTTTTTCGTCGGCGGTCCTTGCGCCGATGAATTTCACCGCCGCGTAGGACCCGGCGACGAGACCGCCGAACGCCAGGTTGCCGAGCATCCGATGGACGGCGACCGGCGTCGCGAGGACATTCTCGAACGCCTGCCACAGCGTGCCGACCAGCTCGCCGGCCTCGTCGACGCCGGCGGGACTCATCATGAATCCGGCCCAGCTGTTGGCGAGCTGCATGATGGCGGTGCCGGCGACGTTCAGCAGGATGCCGATCATGATGTGGGAGCTCTTCAGGTCCCGGATCATCATCAGCCCGATGCCGACAGGAAGGATGTAGAGCAGCGCCATGAACGACCGCGTGTCGCCGCGCATATCGGGGCCGAAACCGCCGAAGAAGAACACCACCCCCAGGACGAGAACCGCGGCGCCGAGAACCTGGAAGACCCTCTGTACGCCGATGTTGAAGGGCTTCCGGCTCTTCATCCAGTGCCAGCCGTAGTAGTAGAGATAGAGGGTGAACGTCTCGGCGAAGAACAGCAGGGCGTACATGAACATGACGTCCTTGAACGTCCCCGCCATGTAGCCCATGAAGGTCGGATAGAGGGTGAAAAGCGCGAACGCCAGCAAGCCCCCGAACGCCGCCGTGGTCGCATAGGCGACGCTCAACAGACTGGTGAACTCGTAGGCTAGCTTGTCGTAGCGGTCCTCGTTGTTGCGCCAGCCGACGATCTCGATGATCACCGCGAACAACGGAACGCCGAGCACGAAAGCCCCGAAGAACAGGTGCATCTGGGCGAGGAACCAGATGAGCTTTCGCGAGTCGATGCCGAGGAACTGCCGGTACTCGTTGGCCTCCTGCGCGAACGCCGGTGACGCGGCGAGGACGATGACGAGCAGGGCAAGAACGGCCGCACCCCACCCCGGCAGTCTGCACTGAAGCCTGGTCATCGTCTGGTTCCTCGACCCCGTCCCGGCGGCTCGCCAGTCTTACGGAGAGAACGTGAAGTTCGCTTCCGCCGCACCCTTGGCCGGCACCGAGACCTTGGTCTTCACCACGCCGAGCCGCGGATGCCAGGCCTTCACCGTGTAATCGCCCGGCGGAACGTTATCGATGCTGAACGAGCCGTCGTCCCCGACCACCACAGCATAGGGATGGGGCGGCGCCATCATGAACCCGAACATGAAGTTGTGGGCTTCGCAGTTGATGCTGATGAACGGCGAGCGCCGGGGCTTGATGGGCTGTTCGATGTCGCCGGGGTCCGGCTGGCCGAAATTGAACATCGTCCTCTTGACGACGCGGCCTTTCTCGACGCCGATCATCTCGCGCGTATTGATGTTGTGAAGGACGCCCTTGTCGCTGTTGCGAATGGTCACGGGCCCGGGCTTGACCACCTGCGCCCACGGCTTGAAGCGGCATTTCTCCTGGTTGATCAAGTAGTTGCCGCCCGCCGGTGCGGGCCACTTCTTGCCTTCCTTGATCTTGTCGATGTAGACGAACGAGCCGCGCAGCGCGCCGTCCTTGACGTCGATCCAGATGACCTCCCGTTCACCGGTGCCGCACACCTCGGGGTTCTTGGTGATCAGGATCTTCTCGACCGCGTCGTCGGGAAGCGCGCCTTCAAACGACACCTTGCCTGAAATGGTTCCCCCGTCGGCGACGTCCACTTCCTTGTACTTGGCGGCGGCCTCGCCGGTTTCCGGCATGGCAGCCGTCAGCACCGCACCGATCGCCAGGGTTCCCCAGAGCTTGCCATGTCGCATTCGGTTGCCTCCTTGTCCCAAGGGGTGTGCTAGGCCATCGGCCCTTCGTTCATGGATCGATCGCCGAGGTTCAATTCTTCCAGAGCCTCGATCGCCACCTGCCAGGTCTTCGCGCTCTCGGGATCATCAAGCACCTCGACGAACCGCGCGCTCGCTCGATCTCCGTCGACGTAATGCAACAGGCGGCCCGCCTCGCGCCGATGGTAGCCGCCAAACGCGAAGGCGAAATCCACCAGCAAATCGAGGGCACGCGCGTCTCCGGACTGGGCCACGGCCTGAGCCGCCGCCGATCGAACGCTCGGATCCGGGTCATCCAGCAACGCCTGGACCTCCGGTGCGACAACGCCCAACCGGGAGAGAGATCGAATCGCTTCGATCCGGACGAAACTGTCTTCGTCGTCGATGAAGGACGCGATGACGTTTGCCGCCCCGGTCCCGCCCGCTGCGCCCAAGGCGCGAATCAGGGAAAGGCGCACGTCCCGGTCCGCATCCGAGATCCGGCCAAGAACGGCATCGACCACCTCGGACGGAAACGCCGACAAGTGCTCGCCCAGGCGCGCCAGGGAATCGGCGGCCGCCAACCTCAGTTCCCGGTCCGCATCCGACACCGCGAGCGACAACGCCACCGCCACATCGTCGCGCGGGAGATCGCCGAGAACCTTTGCGGCCAGCCGACGAACGTCTTCGTGCGGGGCCACCGAAGGGGTCACCGCCACGCGCTGCTTGCGCGGCGTCCGCACCGCCATCGCCAGACGTTCCATATCCTCGTTCGTCAACTCGACGCCGCTCTCGCCGACGCGCAAGGAGTCCGCCACTTCCGATTCCCCGCCGAGGATCGATTCAAGGGTCGAGGTCGGGAACGCGGGTTCCGTCGACGGTTCGGTTTCCGCCGACCCTGGCTCCGCGGAGTCGTCACCAACGTCCTGGTCCTGGGCGACTTCCGGCTCGGATCCGGCGTCGTCGCCGTCCGATGGGCCATCGCTGGCCTCGGGCTCCTCCACGGTTTCGGTCTCGGACGTCTCCGCGGAAACGAGCTCTCCGCGCAGCGCTGCCATCAGGGCATCGCCGGCGGGATTCGGCCAATCTGCCTCGGCCTTGGCGAGGCGCATCAGCGCCGCTGCAGCCTCGATGCGGAGCTGGCGGTCATCGTCGCCGAGCATGTCCGCGAGCGTTTGGATTGCCCGTTCACCGCCGAGTCGGGCGAGCTCGGCAGCGGCGCCCAGCCGAACCTCGATCGGACGCCCGGTATCGGTGATCTGCTCGACGAGGTCGTCGAAGGCCAGGTTCGGCGCGACGGCGACGAGCGCCGCCGACGCCGCTCCGGCGGGCTTCGGCGAATCTCCCTTGAGCTTGCTGCGGATCTTTTCGATGACGGCTTCGCCGGGCAGCAGGTCCGGCCCGATGGCTAGGCGGTCGAGCACCGCCGTCTGAACATCGTGGGCTTCGTCGTCGAGCAGCTTCGTCAGGAATTCGGGGTGATGTTTGCCGCAGAGTCGAACCCCCTCGGCCCGGATTTCCGGCTCGACATCGGTGAACATCACGACGAGCCGCTCGTCCGTGGGACGCCGCTGGGCCAAAGCCCTCGCCACCGCGAGCCGCACCTCGGCCTGCGGGTCGCGCAACGCTTCGGCGATTGCACCCGCTGCCGCCGGGGCATTGCTCGCCGCGAGGACGGCCGCGGCGCGCCGGCGGCGCCGCACGTTACCGTCCCGTGCGTAGCGGACGACGGCGTCGATGCCCGCGTCGCCGAGCCGCGCCAAGGCCTTGAAGCCGACCTCGGTCAGATCCTGCCCGTGCTCGTCGTCAATTGCCGAGACGATGTCGGGAACAGCCTCGGCAACTCCGAGTTCGGCGAGACCGCCGATGGCCTTGACCTGAAGGTCGACCCAGTCGTCCCAGCCTTCGCTGTAGAATTCATCTTCGTCCCAGACGATTTCCTCGTCCCGGCCTTTGAGCAGCCTGCGCAGCCAGGTTGCGATCTCGGCGTGGCACATGGCGACCAGGGCATCGATCGCCGCGCTCTTGACTTCCCCGCAGGGGTCTCCCAGCAGGTTCGCCAGCAGCTGCTCCCCCGAACGGGGGTCGGCATACGCGGCCAACGCGACCGCCGCATCGACGCGAACGTCCTCGTCCTCGTCCAACAACGCTTCGGTCAGCAGGCCGACCGCCTCGGGATCTTCGAGCCGCCCGAGCGCCCGAACCGCGAGCCCTCTATGGATGTCGATGCCGCCGCGAGCGACCCGGCACAGGGCCTCGCGGACCTTCGGCCTTGCCGAGACGCCGGTCATGACGAAGCCGTCACGATTTGATATCCGTTCACCCGCACCTTGCGCTTGGCACTCCAATATCAACGCCTGCTCGCTTTGATGGATGGTCAATGCTCCGAGCAAGAGCGGTGGATGCGCGCCCGGTCCGGAACTCCGTAGAGTGTCCGGACCGGGCTGCGCCATGGATCAGATGATGTCGCGCGGCGCGAACGACATCGACCGGAACGTGTTCTTGTAAGGAGACACGCCGATCTTCTTCACGTTTGCGACGCCCATCTTGTAGTTGTAGTTGCCGCTGATCCAGTCGACGACCCGGCCTTCGAGTGCGTTTGCCGGCTGCTGGGTGTGCAGGAAGTCCATGAAGATGACCCCCTTGCGGATATGGCGGGTAACCATGGCCACACCCGTCACGGCCGCCTTGGTGAGTTCGACGTTACCGTTCTTCATCTGGCCGGAGAACGAGTAGTCCGCACCCTCGATTCCGAGGATGGTTTCCTTGAGGCTCGGCACCCGGTCCGAATACACCATCACCATGTCGCCGTTTTCGATGCCACGGGCCTTGGCGTCGTCCGGATGCATCTCGACGTAGTTGTCCGGCCACCGCTGGACGATGTACGGACACCGGCGGTCGTCAAATCCGGATTGCCACCGCTCGTTGGTGCGGCCCGACGTGCACCACAGTTCGTCGCCCTTCGGCTTCAACCACTCCCAATAGTCGGAAAACAGCGACCACGGCGATTTCTGGATGTTGCACTTGCCGGTCTGGCTGTTGAAGTGCGTCAGCTTCTTGTTGAACATGTTCGCGCCGGCCGGACCGGTATCCCAAAGCTTGCGCGTCGTATCGTGCAGGCGTTTGGTGCCCATCAGCGAACCGTCCTCTCGCATGAAGACCGGTCCCTGGATACCGTTGGTGCCGAACTCGCCCAACTTCTGATGCAGGGTCTTGCCCTCGCGGTGAGCCGCCACCTTGATCATGTGGAAGTCCTTGCGGCTGCCGCGCGAGAAGCGTGACGACTCTTCGGCGACGTCGTTGGAGTTCTTCCAGTCGAAGCCGTCGAATCCCATGCGCTTGGCGAGCTGGGCGATGATCCACCAGTCCGGCTTGGCCTCACCCGGCGGGTCGTAGAACTTGTGGTACATGCGCAGCCGCCGTTCGCCGTTGGCCCGCATGAAGTCGTCCTCACCCCACGTCGCCGCCGGGAAGATGATGTCGGCGAACCGGGCGCCGATCGGATCGACCAGATAGATGTCCTGGTTGATCACCACCATGCCGCCGGAGTCCGCGCGCTTCTTGAGGGTATCGACGATCTCCTGCTTGTCGTAGGTGCGGACCTGATTCGGGTTGGCGACGGTCAGTTCGTGGAACCGCTTCGCCAACTGCTGTGAACCGCACATGGACTGGATCCAGGTCGTGCCGATGCAATGGGCAAGCCGCGTGTGACCTGAGATCAGCCAGGTGTCGGTGTCGAGGGCCCTGCGGCGACGGCCGGGGACCTTCATCGGCGACTTGTTGCGCGGGTACTTGCCACCCCGCTGCCCGCCGCGCTGGTGGCCACCGGCGCGCCCGATCACCTGCCCGGGCCGGCCGCCGGCACCGCAGATGATACCGAGGGCGGAGATCGCTTGGGTGTTGCCGGTGTTGTTCGACCAGTACAACCCCTTCTCGATCAGGACGGACGTCTTCGGACGCTTTCCGCCAATCGGTTTGGCCATCCACTCGGCGGCGGTGCGGATCTTGCCCGCGTCGACGCCGGAGATCTTGGCGGCATTCTCGAGTTTGAACTCGTCCTGGGCGAGCAACCACTTCTTCCAGTCGTCGAAGCCCTTGGTCTGGAACTTGCCCCACGTCGTGCGCCACTGCCACGGCGTGTTGCGGGTCCCTTGGCCGAAGCCCGAGGACGACTCCCACTTGTTGTTGACCCACTTCTTGATCCACTCGGCGTCTTCCCAGCCGTTCTCGACGATGATCCGCGCGATCGCGTTGATCACCATCAGGTCGGTTCCCGGGATCACCTCGAGCCACAGACCGCCGTTGTTTTCGGCATACGCCACGCCGGCGGTGCGCCGCGGATTCAGCATGATGGCCTTCTGGCCGTTCTGAATGCCCTTCATGATCCACTGGGTGAACAGGATCGTCTTGGTCTCGTACGGATCGGTACCGCACATCAGCAGCGTTTCGGCATTCATCCAGTCCTCATAGGCGGGACCGAAGTTGTCGAACCCGGCGTCGCGGAACCCCGGTGTCGACGACACGTCGGACGGCGTGTCATGGAACGTGAAGTTCGCCGTTGCGATGTGGCGGAGCGCGTATTTGCTGATCGCGCAGGTGTTCTCGATGAACTGGTACGAGTACGTCTTGACCCCGTACGCGTTCTCGCCGTGCTTCTCGAGCACGTGCTTGCCGACCTCGGCAGCAACGTCGAGGGCGAACTCCCACGGCACCGGCTGCAGGATGCCATAGATCCGCATCAACGGGGATTTCAGCCGATCGCGGGTCGGCGTCTGGGGATTGTAGCACTTCTGCGCGATGCAGCCGCCGCGAAGGCTAGAGTCGCCGTCCGTGTTGACGAACTCGGCACCCTTGTCGGGGATGATCACGACATGGTGCGGCTTGCCTTTGTGCAGCACGATGTTGTGCTGGTTGGGCGCCACCCACGACCCCAACGGGTTGACCGGGAAGTCCTCGTTGAAGGCATTCTGCTCGGCCTTCGGACCACCGTTCCGGCCACCGGCGACAGGCCACCGGTAAACCTTGAAGCCGCAGGCGACGATGCAGTAGTCGCAGGCAGTCGAGAGGACGTCCGAATCCTTCGGGGGCAACGGAACGTTGGTTTCGGGGATGTAATATGGGGTTGCCACGGTTCGTCCCTCCCTAGCCCTGCAGGTTGTCGTAGCGGCCGAAAACGAGGCCGAAGATGCCGACGGCATAGACGTCGTCGCCCTCGAGTTCGAGCAGGACCTGCGGCAGGCTTTGATAGGCTTGGCCCGAGATCAGGATCCCGTGACGGGTCAAGTCATAGGTCGACAAATGCAAGGGGCACGCACCCAGGCTTTTGGTATCCCCTTTGTAGGTACCCGAGAGATCGCCGCCCTGATGGGTGCAGAAGTAGTTGAAGGCGACGACGTCCTGGCCGGGTCCGATCCCGCCGCCGGCGGGGACGCCGAGCTTGACCACCATCGACTCCGAATAGACACCCTCGTCCGGATAGGCAAAGTCGATCGGCTGATCGGTCTTCAGCTGGCTCAAGCTGGCGATCTTTTTGCGCGGATATGTGGCGACAACTGCCGGAACCTGCGCGACGCCCGCGCATCCGGTGTTGAGGAAGACCATGACCGATGCGGTCGTCAGGCCGGAGGTCAGCAGGAACTGACGGCGCGACATGATGCACTTGCCGGGAGCGTGGGCTCCCTGCCCGCTGGTCTCGGGTTCGCGGGCCACCGCGGTTTGCAGATTCGCATCCATTGTTCGTGTCTCCCTCATTTTGCACCTGCCACTTCGGGCAGCGGCGCGTAGGGCGGAAGCTTCGGCGTCTTCATCCTGATCTCGGGTCCGCTCAGGGACTCGATGAACGCGACCAGGTCGTCCATCTCCTCGTCGCTGAGGTTCAGCGGCTTGAGGAGCGGTGTCTTGGTCGGGAACTCATTCTCGCCGCCGCCTTCGTTGTAGAACTCGACGACTTCCCGGAGATCGAAGAACGCCCCGTTGTGCATGTAGGGCGCCGTGTAGACGACGTATCGCAGCGTCGGCACGCGGAACTTACCCAGGTCCGCTTTCTCCTTCGTCCGATAGTAGAGACCGGCATCGTCCTTGATGGTGCGGTACATCTCCTCGGTCACGCCCTTGGCATACTGCTCGTAGCGGAAGGTGATCTGGGCGAGCCCGTCTTCCTCCCAGCGGATCGCCGGCGGAACGCCGATGTTGTAAAACCGCTGATCGGTGAAAAACGCGCCGTTGTGGCACTCGATGCAGTTGGCCTTGCCCTGGAACAGCGCGAGGCCACGCTTCTGTTGCTCGTCGAGCGCGCCCTTGTCGCCCTGCATGAACTTGTCGAACGGGGTGTCGGTCTGAACCAGCGTCCGCTCGAAGGTGGCGATCGCCTTCCAGGCGTTGCTCAGCTTCGGCCAGATGTCGCCGAAGACGTCCTTGAAGCGCTTGCGGTATTCGGGAATGAAGGCGAGGCGGGCCTCCATCATGTCGGCCTCGCCGTTGCCGGCGACCGCACCCTTGGCCGCCGAAGGCGCCTGTCCTTCGAGCGACTTGGCGGCCCCCACCCAGAACAGCTTTCCGTAGTAGGCAGCGTTGATCACGGTCTGGCTGTTGCGCCAGTGAATGGTTCCCGGATAGCCGCGCGAAATGTCGTTGGAGAACGCCCAGCCCTGGTCCGGTTCGTGACAGGTCGAACAGGCGACCGACGCGTCGCCGCTGAGCCGGGTGTCGAAGAACAGCAACTTGCCGAGCTCGACCTTCTCCGGGGTGATCGGGTTGTCGGGCGGCGCCGAGGGCGGCCCGAGGGCGGCCAGCGGCGGATTCATGTCCGCCGATGCGGACGCCGTCAGGCCGATACCCGCGACACCGGCCAACAACGCCGCGACAACGGTCAATGTCCAATTACCCGTGTTCATCGTCCGGCTCCTAGTTCCTGGTGTTGCGCCAATCGGCGATCGGCTTGTAGTTCGCGGGGATCTTGTCGCTCCACACGAACTCCGCTCCTGTCAGCGCATCCCCAGAGAGCGCCTCGAGGAACGCAACGAGGTCTGCCTGGTCCCCACTGCTCAGTTTGAGCGGCTTGATCCCGGGGTCCTTGTTGAGATCGTCCCCGCCACCGCGGTTGTAGAACGCCACGACGTCGGCCAGGGACGTGAGCGTGCCGTTGTGCATGTAGGGCGCGGTGTACTTCAGCTCCCGCAGCGTCGGCGTCATGAACTTGCCCACGTTCGAGCCGTCGGCCTTCTGCATCCGCACATGGGCGCCGGGATCGCGGCGGATGTTCATGTAATTCTGTAGTCCCATGAACATCGCGTAGGTGACGAAGGTCACGTGCCGCCGCGGATCGCTCCAGATGTCCGGATTGTTGGGAACGCCGGTGTTATGGGGCATGTCGTCGGTGAACCGCGGACCGCTATGGCAGGCCGCGCAATCGGCCTTGCCCTTGAACAGGGCGAACCCGCGCTTCGCAGCCGCCGACATCGTCCCCTTGTCGAACGGCGAACCGCGCGAACTCAGGGTCTTCAGATACTCGGGGATCGCCTTGCGGACCGAACCATTGCTGGGTTCGCCGTAGCCGGCATCCTTGAACATCTGGATATAGACGGGGTCCTGTTTCAGACGCTCCTGCATGAGACGCATGTCCATGTTCATCATGTACGTCTCGGTGATCATTTCGCGGGTCACGTCGTTCAGGTTGGTTCCCAGGCGGCCGTCGTGGAACCATGACGCCTTGTAGGCGGCGTTGATCAGCGTTGGCGTGTTCCGGAACCCCTCGCTGCCGGGATAGGCCTTCGACAGCGCCAAGCCGTCCGAGAACCCTTTGGCGGGGTCGTGGCATGTCGCGCAGCTGATCGCGACGTCGCCAGAAAGCCTTTTGTCAAAAAAAAGGCGCTTGCCCAGCGCCGCCTTCTTCGCATCGAACTGCATCGCCTTCACCGGGCCGAAGTCTTCGGCGGCTCGGGCATCGGATGCCGTGGCCGAAACGCCAATGAAGACCGCGGCGGCGACGGCCAATCCCTGACCGAGTCCGCCTGCAAACCTACGAATCATGAGCCAGTCCCCCAAAAGAACGCTCGCTCGGATGGTCGGGCCATCCAGAACTTCGCAGCGCACAAGGCTTTTTGCGCCGCAATATACCCAAAAATTATAGGGTTTTTGCAGCGGTACCGTCAATTCGCCGAAATGTTCAAACTTTGGGCGGCTCAGCCTCGGCCCAATTGCGACCGAGACGCTGTCAAAAGAAGGTGCTTTGCCGTTGTGATTAATCGTTTCGGTGTTTGTGAATCGGCATGCCGCCTACGTGCCGCACCGCAGCGACCACAACGGATTTATCGTTTCGTTCAACGGTATCGAGGAACTGAACGTCGTTGCCGGCAGCGCCAGCTGCAAGCTCTCTAGTCGTCGTCGGCGAACTGCTCCCGCGTGAAGCCGTATTCGACGATCCGCCGCTCGAGCCGCGGACGGCTGATGCCAAGGATCTCGCAGGCTCGGCCCTTATGCCAACCGGTGCCAGCCAACACCTTCCGGACATGTTCACGCTCGAGTTCCTTGAGCGACGGAAGCGATTCGGTCGCTGCTACGCCCACATCCTCGCTGGCACCCCGTTCGCCGCCGGCATCCCTGATTTCTGCCGGAAGCTGGGCCATGGTGATCGCGTCGCCGGGAGCCATCACCACCGCCTTCATAAGAACGTTCTCCAGCTGGCGGACGTTGCCCGGCCAATCGAATGCGATCAGGGCCTCCATCACGCCGGATGGCACACGCCGAATCCCCTTGTGGATCTCACGATTGGTCTTCTTCAGCAAGTGCTCGACCAGCAGGGGGATGTCCTCACGGCGATCGCGCAGCGGCGGAACCGTAATGCTGAACACGTTGAGCCGGTAATAGAGGTCTTCGCGGAATCGGCCATCGGCCACCCGCTCGACAAGGTCGACGTTGGTGGCTGTAATGAACCGGGCCGAGCTTTCGATCGTCTCGCTTCCGCCCACGCGGGTGAATTTACGTTCCTCGACCAGATGCAACAGTTCGCCCTGCATGTGCGGCGACAGCGCGCTGACTTCATCCAGGAAGACGGTGCCGTGTCCCGCCAGTTCCACCTTGCCTTTGCGGGCGCCGTCCGCACCCGAAATGGCGCCGCGCTCGTGGCCGAAAATCTCACTGTCAAGAACCGTCTCCACAGTGGCCGCACAGTTGACCGCGATGAACGGTTCGTCGGAATCGGCACCGGCGCTGTGGATTGCGCGCGCCACCATTTCCTTGCCGCTGCCCGGCTCTCCGAGAATCAGCGCCGGAACCGGGCTTTGCGACGCCATACCGATAGTCTTGAACACCTCCTTCATCGCGTGGCTCCGCCCGATGATCGTCCCCGTGACATCACTCGAGTCGAGCACCAGCGCGTCGCTGCCGGCATCGATATGCATGTTGATCGCCCGATCGATCGCATTCTCTAGCTCGCCGAGGTCGATCGGCTTCGGGATGTAGTCCACCGCGCCGCCATGCATCGCGGCGACCGTGCTGTCGAGATCGTGGAACGCGGTGATCATGATCACCGGCACCTCGGGATGGCACGATCGCAGTTCCTCCAGCATCGACAACCCGTCACGGTCCGGCATGCGAATGTCCAAGACGACGGCATCGGCTCCAAGTCGGTTCAACAGCGCAAGACCCTCGTCGGCGCTCTCGGCTGTATCGACGTCGAAACCGCGCTCGGTGAAATGGAGCTGCAGCGTCCGGCAACTCTCCGGTTCGTCATCGACGACAAGAATACGGGGCATGGGAGTTTCCCTACTCGGTCGCCGGCGCTGTCGGCAACGTAAACGCGACTTCCGTACCGACACCGAAATCGGAGCGTACGGATATCTGGCCGCCGTGCTGCCCGATGATACGCTTGACGATCGCCAGACCCAAGCCCGTGCCCCGGGACCGCGTCGTGAAGAACGGCTCGAGCACGTCGGGCAGCACGTCTTCCGGGATTCCCGGTCCGGTATCACGAAGCGTCACACAGACCATCGGAACGGACGCTTCGAGCACGAGATCGGTTGTGATCGTCAGTGTACCGCCGTCGGCCATGGCTTGGACGCTGTTGTCGACGAGGTTCCTTAGTACCTCGACGATCTTGATCCGGTCGCAATAGGTCTTCGGCAATCCGGATTCGTCCTCGCGCACGATCGCAACGCCGTGGACCTCGATCGGGTGGGCGAGCGCGACAATGGCGTTTTCAATGAGTTCGGCGATGTCGTGCCAGTCGCTTCGCAGCCTCTCGGGCCGCGCGTAGCTCAGCATGTCGCGAAGGATTTCCTCCATGAAGCCGACTTGTTCGAGCCCCATCTGACAATGCTCGTAAGCGGTATCCCCCTTCTCTCCATGCCGTCGAAAGAGGATTTGAAGGCTCATCTTCACCGTCGACAGAGCGTTGCGGAGATCGTGCGCGATCATGCTGGCCAGCCGTCCCATCACGGCCAGACCTTCGGTTTCCGCGATCTCGCGGGTGCGTGCCTGAACCTCCTTCTCCAGGCTTTCCTGGTACGCCCGCGCCAGGGTTATGTCGCGGTGGATACCCAGCAACGAAACGACGTTGCCGTTCTCGTCATGGATGGGACTGATCGTCAGATCGACAGGGTAGATCTCGCCGCTCTTACGCTTGTTCCAAAGCTCTCCACGCCAGGGCTGCCCCTCGCCAACGGCACGCCACATGTCCGCGTGCACCTTGCGCTTGGTCTTCGAGCTGCGAAGGATTGACGGCGTACGGCCCTTGACCTCCTCGTAGGAGTACCCGGTTACCGTTTCGAAGGCGGGATTCGCATAGTAAATGACGCCTTGCCGGTCGGTCATGATGATCGCGTCGGCGGCGTCCTTGACCGCCTCGGCAAACGCCCGAAGCTCGTTTTCGGAGGCGGTGACACGTTCGGCCATGCGGTTGAATTCGTCGGCCAGTTCCCCGATCTCGTCCTTCGTCGAAACCTGGACCGAGCGATCCCGCTCCCCACGCGCAAAGCGCCGCACGCCTCTCTGCAAATCCTTGAGAGGCGCGGCGATATGCCAAGCAATGAACGCTCCTCCGGCACCGACCACCAATACTCCGATGAAACCGGCGATCGTAAACGATCCGAGAGAGCCCCTGAGTGCGGCGTAGCTCTCTTCCGGAGACTGGGTGACGACAACGGCCCAGGGCGACAATCCGAAATGTGACCGCAGCCGATTGATCATCGGTACGGGCGCCACACAGGCCAGGCGCCGCCAGAACGACCAGCCTTCGACATCGGGGACCGCGACCCAATAGGGCGGGAAGTCGGAACCGGCCTCCTCGCTTGCTGCCGCGGCGTTTGTGCCCGTCCTGGCCAACGCATGTTGCAGAAACGGTCGCCGCCCGCCCTCGAGCGGTACGCCGGCCCGATCGACGACAATGACCTCCCCCGTTTCGCCGAAGCGGATGTTCTTCAGCTCGTTCGCGAACTCCGCGAAGTTGAACTCGGCGACAACGTACCCGACGATGTCCACGCCGCCCCAGACCGGAACCGCGACGGTCAGGATAGCCGTTCCCGGGTCGAGGTCGAGGAACGTAAAGTGACGCTCCTGATCGACGGCGGCTTTGAACCAGTTCGCGTCTTTCGCGGTGCGTTCGGGAATCGCGTGGCTGGCAGCAATCGCCAGGCCCTGCGCGTCAAATACGGACAGTCCCTCGACCAGTCCAGGTCTCAAGCCGGCGAGAACGGACAAGCGATGAGACAGTTGCGGATGCAGGTGCGCCCGCCGATCCGCGTCCGTGGGCATTCGCCGCCATTCGTCTGCCTTCCGATCCACGTGGGCGTTGATCCAGTGCGACGGGCGGGCCCGGTACAGCACCACCTCCTCAAGGGCCACCTCGGTGGTTAGGACATCGGTCGCCAGAGTGCGGACAAACCCCGTCTCCTGAAGAAAGCGATTGTCGAATTGCCTGACGATACGGCTGGCGATCTGACAGTAGGTTTGTCCGAGCGTCCCCTGAATGGTCGTCAGTCCGGAGACGTAGACGACGACACTGCCGAGAACCACGGCGCCAACGGCACCGAGGACGAACCACATCGTCAGTCGCCCCCGGATGCCGAGGCCGAACCCGACCCCTGACTGTGACCGACCCGTCATTCGCGTCCTTCCCGATACCGCAAGCACGGCCGCCTAAAGGCGGATCCGGAAGCCGTTTGCCTTTGAACGGTGAACCCAGCGCCACCAAATCTCCGATAGCTGTGCAAGCGCTGCGGCCAGCATCCCTCACTCAGGTTTTCCCGTGGAGGCCGTCGTCTCCGCTTGATCTCGCGCCAATCCTCAGTGGCCGCCCAGGGGCACGTAGCATACCTTCGTCCGTCGAGCGGAGGCCACGCGCTGGGGGACTCCGTGGCCTCGCAGAACCTCATCGCATCAACAACCATCTTGGAAAGCACGCGGTCAAACCCCAATAATCGCCCTTCTCGAGGGACGCAAAGATGAACTACGCGTTCAAACTGCTCGCCGTGTTGACCGCGGCCGCTGTCTTCGCGCCGGACGCGACAGCCGCGTACGAGGAGATAGAAGTCACGAACGGCGGGATGATCGTCGGCAACGTCGACATCGGCAGCGCCCGCCCCCGAACCGCGCGAAAAATCGTTTCCAAGAACGTCGAGGTCTGCGGTGAAGGCACACGAGAGAGGTCTGCGGTGAAGGCACACGAGAAGTGCCTTTGGTGCGCGCCAACGGCGAAGCCCTTCTCGATGCGGTCGTCTATCTCGATCGGGTACCGCGCGGAAAGCCTTTTCCGGCAGCGACCAAGAAGATCACCATCAACCAGAAGCGCTGCGCCTTCGATCCCTACCTTTCGGTCCTCGCCGAGGGCGGCGAACTCGAAGCCGTCAATTCCGACCCCATCCTCCACAACATTCACACCTACGAAGTTGTCGGCCCGTTGCGGCGGACGGTGATGAATGTCAGCCAGCCGGAATTCGGCAACATCGTGACCAAGAAGATCAGTTTGCCCGAGGGCGTCGGCATGCGGGTCGAGTGCGACGCCCACAACTTCATGCTCGGGTTCGTCTTTGTCGCTCGCAATCCGTACTTCGCCGTCGTCGACCATCGGGGGCGGTTCGAAATCCGGGATGTACCGCCCGGCAAGTATACGATACGCGTATGGCACGGCGTGCTTGGGAACCGGAAGGCGAAGATAAGTGTCCGACGGGCAGACACCACGTCCATCACGTTCGCCTACTGAGGCGGTCGTCGTGGCGGCGGTCAACAACGACGGTCTGCCAGAGGCGTTTGGATCGGAGTGACCGTGGCGATTCCTCGCAAATCATTGGCGCACGTCGCCGCATCCGCCGTCTTGGCGTCGCTGGTCTTGCTGCCGATCGCTTCGAAGAACGTCGGCGCCCAGTCGCCTGCCGTTGAGATCCCGGAGTTGCCGCCGCCCACTGCGGGATCCTTCTCCCTCGTGGACCACACCGGGCGATCGGTGACCGACAAGGATTTCCGCGGCGCCTACCTGCTCATCTATTTCGGCTATACCTTCTGCCCCGACGTTTGCCCCACGGGCCTCCAGGCGATGAGCGATGCCATCGACTTGCTCGGCCGACAGGGCAACGCCGTGCAGCCAATCTTCGTCTCGGTCGACCCGGACCGGGATACGGCCGAGGTGATGGCCGACTACGTGGATTTCTTCCATCCGCGGCTGCGCGGCCTCACTGGCACCTCCGAGCAGGTCGCAGCCGCGGCCAAGGGCTACGGCGTCCGCTACTTCAAGCTGTATTACCCGTCGTTCGGGGACGACGACGACCAGGGTGACGATGCGGAGAACACCGACTACGCGGTGAGTCATTCGGCGTTTACCTACCTGGTCGGCCCGGACGGTCGCGGGCTCGCCACATTCGCCCACGGCACCTGGCCCGAGGACCTGGCCAGAGAGATCCGACGCCATCTCGACACCGCGTCTTGAACCCGACCCCATCGGCGCGAGAACCGACCCGCATGACCGACTGGCTCAAAGACCCCGGGTTTTTCGGAACTCAGGCGACGATGGCGGCGGACTTGAGCCAGCTCCTGGCCACGCTGTTCCCGGCCCTTTTCGTCGTCGGGTGGTTCCAGGCGCGGCGGCACAAAGGTCACCACCATCACTGGCTGATGCTCACCGGCATGGTGGCCATGCTGTCGTTCTTCACTAGCTACTACCTGTTTCGCCAGCTCGGCACGCTCGCCCTGGAAGGGAAGGAAGGCTTCGGCGGATCGCAGGTCCTGTACGACCACGTGTTCGTCCCCTTGCTCAGCGTTCACATCGCCCTTGTCGTCATCGGACTGGTGTTGGCGACTTACCTGATTGTCCTGGGCTTTCGCGCGCAGACCCTCGTCGGCGGCCGTCGCATGCTTCGGGACGATCCCCTCGTTACCTCCGCAGCCAGGGCAGGGCTCGCCTTTGCCATTGTTGCCGGTGCGGTCGCGCTGCTGTTCGTCGCCCGAACGGTCGTCGACGGCTTTTCGGAGAGGAAGCTCGCGGTCTACCTGGGGCTCCTGTTGCTGATCGCCGTCGGGTTCGTGCTGGCGATCGGGGTTCAGCGCATCTGGCCCGTCGCCAGCCAGCGGCATCGGATCCTGGGCCGGTGCACGATTGTGGTCTATGTCGCCCTGTTCCTGACCGGCAGCGTCATCTACGCGATGCTGTACGTTTTATATCCGGGCAGTGTTGGGTGATGGACCATGCCGACCGCCTCCAGCCTTCAAGTTATGAGCGCTCCCGTTGGTCGCAGCCATCCCCGTCATGGGCACAGGGTCAAGGTCCGACCCCGTCCCCCAAAACGCGAAGACCTGCCGTGTGGCGGGTCCCTGCGTTTTGGTTGCGGGGGCAGGATTAACGTTTTGTAGACTCTTCAAGGCAATGCATGGATAGATGACTGTAATCAGAATAGGTCTTGTATTGATCAGATTGCAGCAGGCACGAAGAGGTTTTTCCCCATAAACTATTGCCGAAATTTGATATTTTCGTGTACTCAACGCTGGTTCATGTAAACTTATCTCAATTTAAACAAGAAAATTATCAAGTGGATATACAGGACGAACTCAACAAGAACGGATTTGTGCTCCTAGAGAGGCTCGAACCGGAACGAGGATTAACCGAAATTGCCTGCCGAATTGGAAAATCTTGGTCTGGTGTGAAAGACGCTAACGTCCACACGATCAGCCCTAAGTGTCTGTCCGGCAAGTTAACGGTTTTTTTAGTGTCTGTCCGGCAAGTTAACGGTTTTTTTAGTGTCTGTCCGGCAAGTTAACGGTTTTTTAGAATAGGTCATGATTGAAGAGGGCATCTTCTGATTTTTGTGGAGGGATGCCCGATGTGGACAGTCGAGAACCGCGCGCTTTACGACCGCAAGGGTGGTCGCTATCCGAGCGACCTGACGG
>Ga0209561_1000005_pt1 | contig 71896 bp, 73 predicted proteins | sample WorMettrBAHAMAS2_FD_187393 | JGI IMG/M metagenome (GOLD analysis project Ga0209561, IMG submission 187393) | Marine gutless worms symbiont microbial communities from Max Planck institute for Marine Microbiology, Germany - Inanidrilus... | ecosystem: Host-associated > Annelida > Digestive system... | reverse complement strand
CACACTGAGGCGCCTGCGCCCCCCGACGCCCTCATGTGGCGGTCCTGCACCGACCACGAACAGAACCTTGGCTCCGGCAGGTGCAATGTGAATGGAGAGCTTGACCAAACATGCGCGATTACAGAACGTATGCCGTCATCTTGGCGCGCGGGCAAACCCCCGGCGTTCGCCGGTTTGACATCGGGCTCAGGGCAACTCGACCGCGTACGTCTCGATCGGGGTGACCTCGGCGATCATGCCCCGGTCCTTGAGGAACGCTGCCATGCGCTCGTACCGGCCGCGGTCGAGGGCGGCGGGGCGGAGCGCGAAGCGGGGAAGGGTGTCCCGCCAGGCCCGGCGATTGAGCTCGTCGTCGAGATTCGGGTGCACCTTGACGAACAGATCCCAACCGGTAGCGGGATGATTGACCAGATACTGTGCCGCCCGCTCCAGCGCGTCGACAAACCGGCGCAGACGGGAATCGGCCAGGGTGGCGCGATTGGCGACGATGATCAGCTCGTCATAAAGCGGTACGCCTTCCTCTTCCGGATAGAACGCGCGCCCCGGTTTGCCGACAATGTCCATCTGGTTGAGCTCGAAATTGCGAAACGCGCCGATCACCGCGTCGACCTGGCCCGAAATGATCGACGGCGAGAGCGAGAAGTTGACGTTGACCAGGGTCACTTCGTCGAGGCCAAGGCCGTGCTTGGCCAGCATCGCGCCCAGCAAGGTGTCTTCGAAACCGCCGACCGAGAACCCGACCTTGCGGCCCTTGAGGTCGGCGATCGAGCGCACGGGTCCGTCTTCGAGAACCACCAGCGCGTTCAGCGGTGTCGCCACCAATGTTGCGATGCGGACCAGCGGCAGGCCTTCAGCGACCTGGACATGAAGCTGCGGCTGGTAGCCAACGGCGAGATCGGCCTTGCCCGCGGCGACAAGCTTCGGCGGATCGTTGGGGTCGGCAGGAGCGATCAGCTCGACCTCCAGTCCGGCGTCGGCGAAGAAACGCTTTTCCTGGGCAACGATGAGGGTGGCGTGATCAGGATTGACGAACCAATCGAGAATAACGGTGAGTTTGTCCGCGGCGACTGCGGAAGGAACGTTCAATATCAACGCGATGAACGACAATGCCAAGAGATTGCGGAACGGTGTTCTCATCGTGTCCTCAGTCGTTGGAGGGATTGGATTCGATCTGCCAAGGCAGCGTCCGGCGCAACGAACGGTCGACGCCGACGTAAAGCGCGACCGCTAAAACGGCCAGGGTCAACAGCGCGGCGAACATGACGTCGACCTGCATGCGGGCGTTGGCGTGCAGCATGAGGTATCCGAGCCCGGCGCTAGACCCGACCCACTCGCCGACAACCGCGCCGATGGGGGCGACGGCGGTGGCGACCCGAAGGCCCGAAGCCAGAGCCGGCAGCGCGGCCGGCACGCGCACATGACGCAACATGGCCCAACGTCCGGCATCCATGGTTCGCGCCAGATCGAGCCAGCCGGGTTCGGTGCGTCTCAACCCGTCGTGAAAGGCGGCGGTGACCGGGAAGTAGATGATCAGCGTTGCCATCGCTACCTTCGATGCCATGCCGTAGCCCAGCCAGAGCACCAGCAGCGGCGCCAGCGCGAACACGGGCACCGCCTGGCTGATCACCAGCACCGGAATCAACCACCGCCGCGCCGGGTGGAAATAGGCCATCACCAGCGCGCTGACACAGCCGAGAATGGCGCCGAAACATAGGCCGAGGACGATTTCCGCCGCGGTCAAAGCGGCATGATCCAGGATCAGCCGCCATTCGGACGTCCATGCGGCAACGACGGCGGCCGGACCGGGGAGGATGTAGGGCGGCGCACCGGTAATCCACACGACGAGTTGCCATGCGGCAACCAGTCCGCCCGCGACGACAAGGGCGCGCACCAGGCGGGTCATGTCACGGCCTCGGCGAGCCGGCGCAGCAGATCGCCCTGCAGACCGAGGATTTCGGAGTCGTCGACGTTTCGCGGCGGCGCTCCCGGCGGGACCAGGGCGCCGCCGAGGTGGGCCGGGTGGCCGGACATCACGTGGATGCGGTTGCCGAGCCGGAGCGCTTCCAGCGGATCGTGGGTGACCAGCACGACCGTGCGGCCTGCCAGCATCCGCGCGGCCAGATTCTGCAGCCGCACCCGGGTGATCGCGTCGACCGCCGAGAACGGCTCGTCCATGACCACCACGGGCCGGTCTTCCATCAGCGTCCGCGCCAGTGCCACGCGTTGACGCATGCCGCCGGAGAGCGAGTCGGGGCGAAGATGGTCCTTGCCGGCCAGTCCGACGTCGCCGAGAAGCGTCGCCGCCCGCTCCATGTCGGGACGCCCGCCCCGCAAGCGCGCGCCCAGCGCGACGTTTTCGGCGACCGTCAGCCACGGCAGCAGGAGATCGCGCTGCGCCATATAGGCTGCGCGACCGGCGAGCGGACGGCCGTCCGAGCAGGACACCGTGTCGGCGCCGCCTTCGGTGTTCTCCGTCTCCAGTCCGAGGACCAGACGCAGGAGAGCGCTCTTTCCGACGCCGCTCGGTCCCAGCACGCACGTCCACAGCCCACCTTCAATGGCGACATCGAGACCGTCGAACAACGGACGTCCGTCATAGACTAGGCGGGCGCCGGTCACGGCGAGAGACAGGGGCTCGGATTGGAGTGGGGCGTCCATGGCCTCACGCGTCCCTACGCCGGTACTAACCGGATCAGGTTCTCGGGGTCGTCTCGCTTGCCGAGACCTCTCAGCCGGACCGCCGGCTCCCCCCGGTGACGGGTTTGAGGATGTATATGTGGACTACCGCAAAGCGGCTGGCAAGGCTCGTGATGAGAGGGACGGCCGCTCAGTTCGGCGCAAGAGCGCTTTCTTTGCCGGATGCTGACAGCTTGCGAAGTGTGGGCGAACCGGTCGTCAGTGCGATGCGGTGTCCAAACCGGCCAGTTCGCGGCTTCGGCGTACCGCCGATATGAGCCGCCGGATTTCATCGGCGCCGACGTGGTCGCGCGCCATCATCAGGTTGACGATCGGATCCTCAAGCATCTCGCCGACGCTCGGTTCGCGGCTCCACGTGCCATCGGCGGCGCGCTGTCGTGATGGAACCCTCACCGGCGCCCGGCCACGGCCAACCATCGTTTCCTCCCAATCCCTCGTTCGGATCGATCGCCCGATTCGAGGATCAAATAACCCTTTGTTGTAGTCAAGTTAACATACCATGGCATTGATTCAATCCAAGGAAATCGTGGAAAAAAAATAATTGTATCCGGATTTCTGGGAAAATATACGGCAAAGGGTTGAACGGGGCGGAAAATGCCCGTTTACTGGTTGTGCGGTTTACTGGTTGTGCGGTTGGTTTCTTCGCGCCGCGCCGCCAGAGACGCGGGCGGAGGACGTCGCCCGAGGACGGAGTGAAGCTCGCGGCTATGTCTGAACTTCGGGATGACTCGATGAGCGTCGGCGTCCAAGCCATGGACGACGACCATCGCATCCTTCTCGGTCTGATCAGCGAATTGCGGCAAGCCAAGCACGATCCTCACGCCGAGGATGCCGTCGGCACCTACATCGATATGCTCGCGCAGTACGCCGACTACCATCTGATCCACGAAGAAAACATGATGGCCGCCGTCAACTACCCGGATATCGACGACCACCGTGGCAGCCACGAGGAACTGCGTCGGCGGTGCAGCGATTTCCTGCGCCGCTACCGCGACGAAACCGGAACCGTCGATCTCGCCGAGTTGGAAGCGTTTCTGGTCGAGTGGTGGATGCGCCACATCGTCGTCGAGGATCAGACCTACAAGCCTTATGTGGCCGGGGACGCCGCGGCGGAAGAAGCGGCCAACGCCGTCCAATTTCCGGACGATTCGACCGCTTAACGAGAAACGAAGGCGACCGATCAGGCGGTCAGCGAGAAGGCCTGCCGAGCAAGGGCGTTGGCGTCGGGGATGACGACCGTCGTTTCCTCGGTGCGGCCGTAGGCGCGGGCCGCGGACTCGGTGAGTCCACCGAATGCGTTGACCTCGGCTGGATCCGTATTGCCGGTCAACGACTCCCTGCGTTCGCTCGCCGCAATCTGCTCCTCGGCCTCGATTTCCCTGAGTTCGCGCTCGGCCTCAATGATGATCTGCTTGGCCTGGGCGGCGACGGCGCGGTCCTGGGCCGAGGGTTGAGCAGGCGCCAGCGCCGCGCGAATCACCAATTCCATCTTGGCGATGGTCGCCCGGGGATTGCCCTCGGGGCTGACGTCGATCCGCACCTCACCGTTGACCGCATAGAAGCGGCCGTCGGGACCCCGCTGGAATTCGTACACTGGCGCCCCGGCTACGGGTCCACCAGCGGTGGCGTGGGCCCGCTCATGGCGGCGGACTTCGGCGTCCCGGCGTTGGAGATCGCGGACCACCTGCTGCTCTTCCGGCGTCAGTTCGAGGGGGTTGGCGGTCGTAGCGCCCTGTTCCTGGGCGGCGATGACGGACGCGCCATCAACGAGCGGGGCGGAAGACGGAGCGGGGGCGGGCGCCTGGCCCGAAGACGACGCAGCACCCCCGCGGCCTAGCGCGGCATCCTGTTCGCGCGCTGCGGCCTCGATGGCCTTGATGTCCAGCAGCGTTCCGCTGGCACCCTGCGGCGTCGTCAATGCACCCGTTGCCGAGGTTACGTCCACGTCGGCGTCCTGTCTCCCAGTTGGACAACGCCCGCGCGCGATGCGCAGACTTATCCACAGGTGAAGGTATGCGAATCGCTCTCAAACGTCAATCGACGCTGCCTTTTCCCGGGCATCATCGCGGGTGCATCTCCTTGTCCAAACAGGGCTCTCGGGATATCACCTCCGAATGTTCTTCGAGGCATCGAAACTGCTGTGGCTGATCCTCGCTCCGGCGAATCTGCTGGTCCTCGCCCTTGCCGTCGGCGCGCTCCTGTTGTGGACGCGCTGGAAACGGGCCGGGCGCTTGCTGATCGCGATGACGGCGTTATTCGCGCTGTTCGCATCGACGGTGCCGGCCGGTCCGTGGATGATCGGCGAACTGGAAGAGCGCTTTCCCGTGCCGCACACCCTTCCGGAAACCGTCGACGGGATCGTCGTGCTCGGTGGAGGCGCAATCGTGCCGGCGGTATCGGCCGCGCGTGGTCGCGTGGTCGTCGGCGCCGCAGCGGAACGGGTGTTCGGCGCCGCGGAATTGGCCGCACGGTATCCTCGGGCGCGAGTCGTTTTTTCGGCCGGGTCCGGGAGCCTTCTGGTTCCCGATGAAAAGGAGGCTGACCACATCGCTCCGCTGTTCGCCAAACTGGGCGTCACTGCGGGGCGCCTGATCCTCGAAAACCGAGCCCGCAATACGTATGAAAACGCGCGGTATTCCCGCGAGGTGGCGGCACCGGCGGCCGGCGAATCATGGATTCTGGTCACGTCTGCGTTTCACATGCAGCGAGCGGTGGGATGCTTCCGCGCCGTCGGCTGGGAGGTCATTCCGTATCCGGTCGCGCACATGACCGCCGGTAGGGGCCGCACCCCGCCATTGGGTTTCAATCCGCAAGCCGGCTTGCGGTGGTTGGGATTGGCTGTTCACGAATGGCTGGGACTTGTGGCGTACAGACTGGCAGGGCGGACCGACACCCTGTTCCCGAGACCGGCGCCTTGACGATTGCCGGGCGGCAGGGGCTGTGGCACAAGGGCGAACGCCATGACCGCCGCACCTGACCGGACCTCGCCATGTTGATGATTGGCCGTGCCCTGGGATTCCTGATCGCTATCGCCCTCGGCCTCGGGACGGCCCTCGCCGTGCCCGCCGCTGCCGACGCCCGCTTCGACGCGTGGCTGACCGACCTTCGGCGGGAAGCGACGTCGCGCGGCATCAGTAAGTCGACGCTCGACCGAGCCCTTGAAGAGATCGCGCCGATTTCTCGCGTCATCGAACTGGACCGGCACCAGCCGGAATTCACCCAAACGTTCTGGACGTACCTGGACAAGCGGGTCGCCGACACGCGGGTCGTACGGGGGCGGGACATGCTCGCACGGCACCGGACGCTGCTCGAGCGCGTCTCCGCGAAGTACGGCGTGCAGCCCCGGTTCCTGGTGGCGTTCTGGGGGCTGGAGAGCAATTTCGGCGACTACACCGGTGCGTTTCCGGTCGTCGCCGCGCTCGCGACGCTTGCCTATGACGAACGGAGAAGCGCGTTCTTTCGCGCGCAGCTCCTTGACCTCCTGGCGGTGATCGACGACGGACACATCGCCGCCGACGCCAAGGCGTCCTGGGCCGGCGCCATGGGCCAGACGCAGTTCATGCCGAGCACCTACAAGGCCTACGCTGTCGATGGCGATGGCGATGGACGACGCGACCTGTGGAACAGTCTCGCCGATATCTTCGCCTCGTCGGCCCGGTATCTCGCTGCGGCCGGGTGGCAGTCGGAGCGGACCTGGGGGCGCGAAGTCCGCCTGCCGCCGGGATTCGATCTCGAACTGACCGGGCTCGACACCCGCAAGCGGCTTGCCGAATGGCAGCGCCTGGGCGTGCGCCGCGCCGATGGGCGGGACCTGCCCAGGGTCGACATTGAAGGCTCGGTGATCCTTCCCGGCGGCTTCGCCGGAGGACCCGCGTTAATGGTTTATCAGAATTTTCGCACGACGATGGTGTGGAACAGGTCCATTCTATACGCGGTCGCCGTCGGCCACCTCGCCGATCGCCTCGTCGGAGGAGGCGCTTTCCAGGCTCCGCGCCCCGAGAAGGATACGCCCTTGTCCCGCGTCGATGTCGCCGAAATTCAGCGCCGGCTTGCCCGTCTCGGGTACGACACCGGCGGTGCCGACGGTGTTGCGGGGCCGATGACCCGCCGCGCGATCAAGCAGTTCCAGCGGGGTGCCCGCTTGCCGGCTGATGGATACCCAACGGTCGGACTTTTGGAACGGCTGCGGGGAGCGACGGTGCAATGAGCGCTCAACCGGACGCCTCCGGCTACCGACGGACAAGGTCAGGGCTATTCGCAGGGGCGGCCGCAGCTCTGCTGCTCGCCGGTTGCGCCGAGATCTCGTTCATCACCCAGACCGCCAAGACGATCGGTGTCGGCTACGATCGCCCGCGGCCAGAGGCCACCTACAAGGTCGGCAAGCCTTATCAGATCGCCGGCGTCTGGTACTACCCGGCCGTCGACTACGATTACGTCGAGACCGGTATCGCCTCGTGGTACGGGCCGAAGTTCCACGGCCGGCCCACCGCAAATGGCGAGATCTTCGATATGAACAAGCTGTCGGCGGCGCACCGAACCCTGCCGCTGCCGAGCATGGTTCGCGTCACCAATCTCGAGAACGGCCGCAGTATGAAGCTCCGCGTCAACGACCGCGGGCCGTTCGCCCATGGCCGGATCATCGATATCTCGCGCCGGGGCGCCCAGTTGCTTGGATTTCACAAGAATGGCACGGCCCGGGTACGGGTCGAGATCATCGCCGACGAAAGCCGGCGTTTGGCGGCATCCATGCGGGGCGGTCCGACGCTCGCCGCCAATGAGTCGTCAATCACCGTCGCCCGGCTTCCCAAGGCCGAGGTTACGAGCCAGGCTTTGTCGCCGCCCCCCGGCGCCGTTGCCACGACGCCGGCGCCGGTCGAATCGGCGCCGTTGGCGGTGCCCGATCGCGGAGAGCAGGTGGCGATGACCGGGTCCGGTTCCGAGTTGGTCAGGCTCGGAACGACGGGGCCGACGCGCATCTACGTCCAGGCCGGGGCGTTTTCATACTTCGACAATGCCAACCGGGTACGCGCCCGGCTCTCCAGCCTCGGTCAGGTCAAGGTCAGCTCGGTCCTCGTTGACGGCCGCGACCTGTTCCGGGTCCGCGTCGGACCGTTCGACTCGGTGGATCAGGCCGATCGTGTCCTCGAACAGCTCATCGGAGCCGGATTCCCCAGCTCCCGCATCGTCGTCGACTGATACCGCCGCGCCGGTGATCTGAACCGCCGGAGCGGCGGATGAGCCCGCGCGGCGTTTGAGCGGAACCGCCTTCGCATGAAATGGCTGGCAGGCCAATTCATTGGCGGGGTGGTGTGGTGAGGTCTACCGCTCGTCCGGCGGTCGGGGTATACAGGGGCCGTCCGGGCTTCTCCGGGTATTGCCATCCGATACGCGCTAGCGGGAGTTCCATGCACGTCCTTCGACCCCCTGCCGCCATCCTCATCCTCGCCGCCGCCTTCACTATCGCGATCGGACTGCCAGGGCCGGCGACGGCGATCGAGAGCGCCGCCCGCCAGGCTCTGCTGGTGGAGATGGCCACCGGTGCGGTGCTGTTCGAGAAGGATGCCGACGACCTGATGCATCCGGCCTCGATGAGCAAGATGATGACCGTCTACATGGTCTTCGAACGCTTGCGTGATGGCCGGCTTTCGCTCGATGACGCCCTGCCGGTCAGCGAAAACGCGTGGCGCAAGGGGGGGGCGAAAAGCGGCGGCTCGACCATGTTCCTGGACCCCGGCTCGCGGGTGAAACTGGAGGATCTCATCCATGGGATCATCGTGCAGTCGGGCAACGATGCGTGCATCGTCGTTGCCGAGGCCCTGGCGGGAAGCGAAGAGACGTTCGCCGCGGAAATGACCGACCGGGCCCGCGAGCTGGGTCTTCAGGACACGACGTTGCGCAATGCCACCGGCTGGCCGCATCCCGAGCACCTGACGACGGCGCGCGACCTCGCGATCCTGGCCCGCCGGACCATCGAGGATTTCCCCGACTTCTACCACTATTATGACGACAAGGTGTTCACCTATAGCGGCATTCGCCAGACCAACCGCAATCCGCTGCTGTACCGGGACGTCGGCGCCGACGGCTTGAAAACCGGCCACACGGAGGCTTCCGGATATGGATTGACCGCCTCGGCCACGCGCGGCGACCGGCGGCTGATCCTGGTGGTCAATGGCCTCTCAAGCGTCAAGGAACGGGCGCGGGAGGCCGAACGCCTGGTGTCCTGGGGATTCCGCGAGTTCGAGAACTACGCGCTGCTCAAGGCCGGCGAGGTGGTCACCGACGCCGAGGTCTGGCTCGGCCGCGATCCCGTGGTACCGCTGGTGATCGAGAAGGACCTGACCATCACGCTGCCGCGCAAGGCACGCCGCGAGATGAAAGTCACCGTGCGGTTCGACGGCCCGGTCCCGGCGCCGATCCGCCAGGGGACGCCGTTGGCGACTCTGAGCGTCCAGGCACCGGGGCGCGATCCGGTCGAGGTTCCCCTTGTCGCCGGTGCCGATGTCGAACAGCTTGGAATCGTTGGCCGCCTGGGCGCGGCCCTACGCCACATCGTCTGGGGGCAGTCCAACTGAGCGGGGTGGGCGAACTTGGCGCGCGGCAGGTTCATCACGTTTGAGGGCGGGGAGGGGGCCGGCAAGTCCACCCACGCCCGCCGGCTCGCCGACGCGCTGGCCGCCATCGACATCGATGCCCTGGTCACCCGCGAACCCGGCGGTTCGCCGGGCGCCGAGGAAGTCCGAGCGCTCCTGGTGACGGGGACCACCGGGCGCTGGTCGCCGATGACTGAGGCGTTGCTGCACTACGCCGCGCGGCGCGACCACCTCGACCGTACGGTTTTGCCGGCACTCGACGATGGGCGCTGGGTCATCAGCGATCGCTTCGCCGATTCCACCCTCGCCTATCAGGGGTACGGCCTCGGCCTCGACGGCGAGTCCATCCGGCGCCTCCACCGGCTTGTCGTCGGCGAGGTCGTCCCTGATCTCACCATCATCCTTGATCTGTCGGTCGACGTTGGGCTGCTGCGGGCCTCCGCGCGGACCGGCGCCGAGGACCGCTACGAGCGTATGGACATGGCCTTCCATCACCGGCTGCGTGACGGATTCCTCGACATCGCCCGGCGCGAACCCGAACGATGCGTCGTCGTCGACGCCGAAGGAGCCGTCGAGGATGTCGAGCGCGCGATCCGCGCCGCGGTCGCCGAACGGCTGGGCGTCCGCTTGTGACCGACACCGAAGCGGCCGTTCCGGCGCCCCGGGCCAATCTGGATCTTGTCGGCCACGAACAAGCCGAACGGGTACTATGCGACGGCTTCGACAGCGGCCGCCTGGCGCACACCTGGCTGATCGCCGGGCCGCCGGGCATCGGCAAGGCAACCCTGGCGTTCCGCTTCGCCCGGTTCGTGCTTGCGGGCGACAAAGCGGAGTCCGGCGGTCTGTTCGGTGACGCGCTGCCAGCCGATGATGGTGGCATCCTCGACGTCGATCCCGACGATCCGGTGTTCCGCCGTGTCGCCAGCGGCGGCCATTCGGACCTGCTGACCATCGATCGGTCCGTCGATCCCAAGCGCAACCGGCTGCGCAGCGAGATCATCGTCGACGACGTGCGCCGCATCGGCCATTTCTTCGCCCATGCGCCTGCCGAAGGGGGCTGGCGGGTCGTCGTTATCGACGTCGCCGAGGAGATGAATCGCCACGCCGCCAACGCCGTCTTGAAGGTGCTTGAAGAGCCGCCGTCCAAGGCCCTGCTTTTGTTGGTCAGCCACGCGCCGGGACGGCTGCTGCCGACGATCCGCTCGCGCTGCCGCCTGCTCACCCTTTCGCGCTTGGAAACCGATGTCGTGGAGACGCTGATCGCACGCTACCGCCCCGACATTGCCGGTGGCGATCGTAGCCGTCTCGCCCGCCTCGCCGACGGCAGTATCGGGCGAGCGATCACCCTCGCGGACCACGGCGGGCTCGCGTTGCACGGCGAGCTGATGGCGTTGCTCGCGGACGTTCCCCGCACCGACATCGAAGCCCTGCACCGCTTCGCCGACCGTTTCGGCCGTGCCGGTGGCGAGAACGCTTTCTCGGTCGTCGAAGACCTGCTGCGCCGCTGGCTGCAGCGGCTGATCCGCTGCTGTGCGGGTGCGCCTCCCGCCGACGGGACCATCGAGGACGACGAGGCGGCGTTGATTGCCCGGCTGGCCCCGGCGGCCGGCCTTGATCGCTGGCTTGAGGTGTGGGAAAAGACCAGCGGTCTCCTGGGCCGCGTCGACAGCGCGAACCTCGACCGTAAGCAGGTGTTTCTCAACGTTTTCCTGGGTCTCGAGCGCGCCGTCCGCCCATGACCCCACGGCGGCGCACCGGCGCCCCCGAAGTGGACCGATCTCCCATGGCCGCGACCGACAAGCGCTACTACGTCACCACGCCCATCTACTACGTCAACGATGTGCCCCACATCGGGCACATGTACACGACGCTGGCGTGCGACGTGTTGGCGCGGTTCAAGCGCCTCGACGGCTACGACGTGCGGTTCCTCACCGGCACCGACGAGCACGGCCAGAAGGTGGAAAAGGCGGCCGACGCCGCCGGTGTCGCCCCGCAGGCGTTCACCGACCAGGTTTCGGAGAACTTCCGCGATCTGGCGCGGATCATGGACTTCACCAACGACGACTTCATCCGCACCACCGAGGACCGCCACACACGTTCCTGCCAGGCCCTGTGGTCGCGGCTCCTTGAGCGAGAAGAGATCTATCTCGGCAGCTATGCCGGCTGGTACGCGGTCCGAGACGAGGCGTTCTACACCGAAAGCGAGCTCACCGAGGGCGCGGACGGCAGCAAACTGGCACCCTCCGGGGCCCCGGTCGAGTGGGTGGAGGAGCCCAGCTACTTCTTCCGGCTGTCGGCCTGGCAGGACCGACTGCTGGCGTTCTACGAGGCCAATCCGGACTTCATCCTGCCGAAGACGCGGCGCAACGAGGTGGTGAGCTTCGTCTCCGGCGGGCTGCAGGATTTGTCGGTCTCGCGCACCACGTTCAAGTGGGGAATCCCGGTGCCGGGCGATGATGCGCACATCATGTACGTGTGGCTCGACGCGCTCACCAACTACATCACCGCAGTTGGTTACCCTGAGACGGACTCGGACTACTTTTCAACCTATTGGCCAGCCGATCTTCACATGGTGGGCAAGGACATCCTGCGGTTCCACGCGGTCTACTGGCCGGCTTTCCTGATGGCCGCCGGGATCGATCCGCCGAAGCGCGTGTTCGCCCACGGCTGGTGGACCGTCGAGGGTCAGAAGATGTCCAAGTCCCTCGGCAATGCCATCAACCCGCTGCATCTGGTCGAGACCTACGGCCTCGATCAGGTCCGCTACGCCATGCTACGCGAGGTGCCATTCGGCAACGACGGCGACTTTTCCCACGCCGCCGTCGTGCATCGGATCAATGGCGATCTCGCCAATGACTTCGGCAACTTGGCACAGCGTGTTCTGTCGATGGTTTCAAAGAATTGCGGCGCCAGTGTGCCCGAACCCGGGGATTTCACCGACGACGATACGGCGCTGCTCGCCGCCTGCCACGGGCTCGTCGCCGACGTGCGTGCGGCGATCGATGTCCAGGCCTTCCACGACGCCATCGAGACCATCTGGGCGGTCGTCCGCGCCGCCAACGCCTACGTCGACCGCCAGGCGCCGTGGGCGCTGCGCAAGACCGATCCCGAGCGCATGGCGACGGTGCTCTACGTGCTCAGCGAAGCCATCCGCCATCTCGCCATTCTCGCCCAGCCGTTCGTGCCGGGCGCCGCGGCGCGGCTCCTTGATCAGCTGGCCATCGCCGAGGACCGGCGGGCCTTCGCGCATCTGGGACCCGATCACGCGCTCAGCGCCGGTACGGTGCTGCCGAAGCCGGCGGGCGTGTTCCCGCGCATCGTCGAGGAAGAGGGTGAAGGGAAGGGCGCCGCGGGGCAGGGGGGCGGCTGATCGCGATGCTGGTCGACAGCCACTGCCACCTCGATTTTCCCCAGTTCGCCAACGACCTCGACGGTGTCGTTGACCGCGCGGGTGAGGCCGGCGTGGGCGTCATGCTGACCATCTGCACCCACGTGACGCGGTTCAATCGGGTACTGGCGCTGGCGGAACGTTTCGATAACGTCTGGTGCACGGTCGGCATCCATCCCCACGAGGCGGCCAGCGAGCCGGAGGTCACCGCTCAGCACCTGATCCGCATGGCCCAGCACCCGAAGGTGGTCGGCTTCGGCGAGAGCGGGCTCGACTACTATTACGAACACAGCCCGCGCGCGGCGCAGCAACGCAGCTTCCGCGCCCATATCGCCGCCGCCCGCGAAGCGAACCTGCCTTTGGTCGTGCACACGCGCGAGGCCGATACCGACACGGCCAAAATCCTCGGCGAAGAGCATGCCGACGGGCCCTTTACGGGCGTCCTGCATTGCTTCAGCTCGACCCGGCAACTGGCTGAAACGGCGGTCGGTTTGGGGTTCTACATCTCGTTTTCCGGGGTGGTGACGTTCAAGAAGGCCGATGAGTTGCGCGAGACGGCGTCGCTGCTGCCTTTGGAGCGGATTCTCGTCGAAACCGACGCGCCCTATCTGGCGCCGGTGCCCAAACGCGGCAAGACCAACGAGCCGGCGTTCACCGCCTATACGGCAGCCGAGGTAGCGCGGGTGCGCGGGCTCGGCATCGACGCCTTCGCAACCGCCACCACCGACAACTTCTTTCGCCTGTTTTCCAAGGCGGAGCGCCCCATGGCGGAGCGCCAATGAGGGTCACCGTGCTCGGCTCGGGGGGGTCGAGCGGCACCCCGGCGATCGACTGGGGTTGGGGCCGGTGCGACCCGGAAAACCCGAAAAACCGCCGCACGCGGCCGTCGATCCTCGTCGAAGAGGGCGAATCCCGCGTTCTCGTCGATACCTCGCCGGATTTGCGCCAGCAGTTGCTCGCCGCGGGGGTGAAAACCCTGGATGCGGTGATCTACACCCATTACCACGCCGACCATATGCACGGCATCGACGACCTCCGGGCGGTCAACCGGTCCTTGAACGCGCCACTGGACATTTACGCCGACGCCAAGACCCTGGAGGCCATCCGCGAACGCTTCGGCTACGTGTTCGAGCCCTTGGCGCCGGGCGCACGGTTCTACTACAAGCCGACGCTGACCGCGCACGAGATCGGCGACGGCGACCGCTTCTCCGTCGGCTCCATCGAGACGATCGTGTTCGAACAGGACCACGGGTTCTCGTCCACGCTGGGGTTCCGTTTCGGCGCCTTCGCCTATACGACGGATGTCGTCGAGCTGCCCGAACACGCCTTCGAGGTGCTCGCCGGCATCGATGCCTGGATCATCGGCACGCTGACCGACTACGACCACCCGACCCACTGCGACGTCGACAAGGCGCTCCGCTGGATCGAAAGGGTGGGACCCCGCCACGCCGTGCTCAGCCACCTCGGCGGCGAGCTGGACTATGCCGCGCTGGCGGCCCGCCTGCCGGCCGGCGTCGTGCCGGCCTACGACGGCCAAGTCATTGAGGTAAGGGGATGAATCGGGGCCGAGTGGGCTTCGCCTGAAACACAGGGAAAAAAGTACAACATCCTTGAAGGAAAACAACATTTATGATTTTCCATAATATAAATTATGCGTCTTACGAATGTTCCTCCCGATGCCGCCTGGGATCGGATTTGACACCACTACCCCTCCGCCCCGATGTCCGCAGGAGACCCGCATGAGCGAAATCGCCCGCCTCCTCGAGATCATGGCGCGGCTGCGCGATCCGGAAAGCGGCTGCCCGTGGGACGTGGAGCAGACCTTCGCCACCATCGCGCCGCATACGATCGAGGAAGCCTATGAGGTTGCCGACGCCATCCAGCACGGCGACATGGAGGCGCTGAAGGACGAACTGGGCGACCTCCTCCTCCAGGTGGTGTTCCACGCCCAGATGGCGGCCGAGGCCGGCGTGTTCGATTTCGACGACGTCGCACGATCCATTAGCGACAAGCTGTGGCGCCGCCATCCCCATGTGTTCGGCGATGCGTCGGTGGACGGTTCCACCGGCCAGACCATCGCCTGGGAGGCGCAGAAAGCAGCCGAACGCAAGGCCAAGGCCGAGGCCAGCGGCGATGTGGCCAACCACGGCGCGTTGGACGGGGTGATCGCCGCCCTTCCTGCCCTCACCCGCGCTGCGAAGTTGCAGAAACGCGCCGCCCGGGTCGGATTCGACTGGCCGGACGCCGCTTCGGCGCTGGCCAAGTTCGCCGAGGAAACCGAGGAATTGGCCCGCGAAATCGACAACGGCGCCAATCCGACGCGTATTTCCGACGAGGTCGGCGACCTGCTGTTCACCTGCGTCAACGTCGCCCGCAAGCTCGACATCGACCCCGAAACGGCGCTGCGCGGCGCCAACGCCAAGTTCGAGCAGCGGTTCCGCCGCATCGAGGCCTTGCTCGCCGCCCAGGGCCGCGGGCCCGAGGACGCCCACCTCGACGAACTCGAGGCCCTCTGGCAGCGCGCGAAATCGGTTGATTGACGCCCTTGCCGCCACCGCCCGCCGGTTTATGATGGCGCCCGAGATGGCTGGGAAACTCAACAGGATCAGGCGGTTCGCGCTCGTCCTCGCGCTTGCCTGTCTTCCGGCGCTCTCCGGCTGCTACGTCCCCGTCCGCTTTGACGCCGAGATCGAGATCAGCCGCAGCGGCTATTACGACATGATCTTCGACGGCTATGTGGCCCGCGCCGCCCTCTATCGGGAGGTCCGCGACCGCAAGATCGATTCCCGCGAGGAACGCGAGAAGGCGAACGCGGTGATCGCCGATTTCAAGCGGGATTCGGCGACCCAGGAGGCCGACTATGTCCGCCAGGGCATCTTCAAGGTCCACTGGCGCAAGTCCGGCGATCTGCTGCGCGCCCGCATGGTCGCCTTCTTCCGCCGCAACGAAAACCTGCTCAGCATCAAGTACGTCAAGGAAACCGGGCGGATCACCATGGCCGGCGCCACCATCAGCCCGTCCAACGCTCAGCGGATCATTGATGCCGGGCTCAACATCACCGGCCAGTTGCGGGTGATCACCGACGCGGCGGTGGCCCGCCACAACGCCGGGCGCGTGATCAACCGCGGTGCCAAGCAGGTCTACGTCTGGGATGTGAAATCAGCCCTGGACCCGCCGCCGACGCTGATCATTCCCCTGCGATAGACAACACACTGCGGCCGAGCGAATTCACGGGACATGCTTTGACACAGCGCTGCTGCGCCTGCTCGGCATGAGGTAATGTTTCAATAAGCCTAGATTCCTCACCATGAGCAGCGGCGCAGCCGCGCGTCGAAGGATGTTCCGAGGCACAGAAGCCTACCGCAGCAGCCGGATCAGCGCCGAGTTGTCCCAGCGGCCGCCGCCGCGGCCCTGAAGCTGGGCATAGAACTGCTCGATCAACGTCGTCGCCGGCAGAAGCGCGCCGTTTTGGCGGGCCTCCTCGATGACGATGGCGAGGTCCTTGCGCATCCAGTCGACGGCGAAACCGAATTCGAAGCGGTCCTCCAGCATGGTCATCGCCCGGTTGTCCATTTGCCACGACTGGGCCGCACCCTTGGAGATGACGTCGACGACCTTGGCGCCGTCGAGGCCGGCGCGGGTGGCAAAGTTCATCGCCTCGGCGAGACCCTGGAGGATGCCGACGCAGCAGATCTGGTTGACCATCTTGGTGAGCTGGCCCGCGCCCACCTCGCCCATCAGGGTGACGGCACGGGAATAGGCTTGCATGACCGGCTCGGCGGCGTTGAACACGTCCTCGTCGCCGCCGACCATGACCGTGAGCTGGCCGTTCTCGGCCCCCGCCTGGCCACCCGAAACCGGCGCATCGAGAAAGCCGACACCTTTGGCCCTGGCGATCCCGCCGAGCTCGCGGGCGACGATGGCCGACACCGTCGAATGGTCGACGAACGTGGCGCCGGTTTCCACGCCGGCGAGGACACCCGTGTCGCCCAGCGCAACGCTCCGGAGGTCGGCGTCGTTGCCGACGCAAGTGAACACCAGGGACGCTCCCCGTGCCGCCTCGGCCGACGTCTCCGCGAGTGCCCCTCCATGCTCGGCCACCCATGCTTCAGCCTTGGTCCGGGTGCGGTTGTAGACGGTGACGGTGTGGCCCGCCTTCACCAGATGCCCGGCCATGGGATAGCCCATGTTGCCAAGGCCGATGAAGGCTGCGCGGACGGGTTCCATAGCTCGCATTCTCCTCGTCGTAGATGCCGCGCTTGGGCGCGGCCGATTTCGTCGGGTTATTGCCGACGCTGCCGTGCGCCGCTAGCCGAACACGTCGTGAAGCGCGGTCCACGCCATCTCATCCGGCGCCGCGAGCAGGGTCCGCTCATCGATGCCAGGGATTGGCCGGTACGTAGCGTCATCGTTGGTCAGTCGGCTGTAACCGCCGGCCTCGGCATGAATCAGCACACCGGCGGCATGATCCCACGGCTTGAGCCGGGTGTATTGGGCGAAATCCAGCTTCCCGGCGCCGAGGTCAAGGTACTCCTGGCCGGTGCAGCCATAGCGGACAGTGCCGGCCGGCGCCGCGCCCTGTCCGGCAAGGCTTGCTTCCCGTGCCCGCTTGGCGAGCCTCGGGCCGAGAGATCCAGTCATTTGGTCGACGGCGCGCGGGGCGGCGACCTTGAGCTTCCTGGGAGATGCGTCGCGGCCGGTGTCGACCGACCAAGCCCCTTCGCCCGCCACCGCCCAGGCGGCCCGACCCGTTACCGGATCCAGGATCCATCCGGCCCGCGTCTCGCCGTCCAGGCAATAGGCGACGACGACGGCGAAGCAGGCTTCACCACGGGCAAAACTGTGCGTGCCGTCGACGGGGTCGACGAGCCATACCGGCGCCGCGCCAGCCAGCGCCTGGAACAGGTCCGGGTCGGCTTCGGCGCCCTCCTCGCCGATGACGACGCTTCCGGGTACGAGGTCACCGAGAGCGGCCACCAGCCGCTTTTCGGCCTCGATATCGGCGGTGGTCACCAGGTCGGAGGAGTGCTTCTTTTCGGCGACGTCATGGTCGGCGAGGTTGCGGAACCGCGGCATGACTTCTTCGGCCGCGACCGTCCGGACGATCCCGGTGACCGTGTCGATGTCGGGAAACATGACCTCGTTAAACTACAGTCCGCGTCCTGGCGAAAGCGAAATTCCGGGATCGGCGGGCAGGCGCCCCTTCGGATCAGGCCGCGTGAACATCGCGGTCGGCGTGGTAGGCGGCGGCAATATCGTCGAGCATGCGGGCCGTCGCGGGGTCATATTCGGCCCGCTGGATCAGCGCGCGAACGACGACAGAAGCGAAGGCCACGGCCTCGCCCTTGCCGCGAAGACCGAAGCGTTCGGCACAGGCGGAAAGCGCTTCGTGGGTGTGGCGCCGAGCCATCACATTGAGCTGGGTCTTGACGAAGCAGTGCTTGTCGCGCCAGCGCTTCTGCGCGCGGGTCATCGCCATGTCTGCTATCTACTAGTAGATAGCAGACATGGCAAGCGTGAACATCAGGGCTTAATCCGTGTGCTGTTCCCGGCGGCGGGCGAAACGGGCCGCATTGGCGGTCGAGAGACGCACGCGGAGATGGACTCCGTCGTTACCATCCTCGCGGGCCATGACCTCGCCATGGTCATAGAGCCATGCCAGGGCCGCTCCTTCGGTCGGTGCCAGGGCGATGTCGATGATCTGGGAGTCCGCGGACAGCCGCTCGTCGAGGGTCGCCAGCAGCGTGTCACAGCCCTCGCCCGTGCGCGCCGATACCGGCACCGACGGCACGTTCGCCCGTGTCGCCTGATTGAACAGCGTTTCGCGGTCCTCCGCGCCGACGAGATCGATCTTGTTCAACACCTCGATCATGCCGTTGTCGGCGGCCTCACTCAGCCCCATCTCGGCGAGTACCCGGTGTACGTCCCGCTTCTGCTCGGCGGTGTCGGGATGGGCGATGTCGCGCACATGGACGACGATGTCGGCTTCTGTCACTTCTTCGAGAGTGGCGTGGAACGCCTCGACCAGCTCGTGCGGCAGTTCGGAGATGAATCCGACGGTGTCGGACAGGATGGCCATCCGCCCCGATGGAAGGTCGAGACCCCGCATAGTCGGATCGAGGGTCGCGAAGACTTGGTCGCGAACGACCACGTCGGCCTGAGTTAACCGGTTGAAAAGCGTCGATTTTCCGGCATTGGTGTAGCCGACGAGGGCGATGACCGGATAGGGAACGCGCCGGCGGGCTTCGCGGTGCAGGTTGCGGGTGCGCTTGACCTCGGCGAGTTCGCGCCTGAGCCGGGCGATGCGGTCGCCGATGAGCCGGCGGTCGGTTTCGATCTGCGCTTCGCCGGGGCCGCCCATGAAGCCGAATCCACCGCGCTGGCGCTCGAGATGGGTCCAGCTTCGCACCAGGCGGCTGCGCTGATAGCTAAGCGCCGCCAATTCGACTTGAAGCCGACCTTCCGCGGTCCGCGCACGCTCGCCGAAGATCTCAAGGATCATCCCCGTGCGATCGATGACCTTGCAATCCCAGGCTTTTTCCAGGTTGCGCTGCTGCACCGGGCTCAATTGGGCGTCGACGAGAACCACGTCGATGGCGCCGTTTTCGGTTTCGACGCCGCGGATCAGTGCGGCCAAGCGGTCCACCGTACCGGCGCCGAACAGCGTCGCCGGGCGCGGCCGCGGGACCGGCACGGTCTCGGACTCGCGCACTTCCAGACCGATGGCTTCGGCCAACCCCACGGCTTCGGCCAGGCGTCCTTCCGCTGAGCGAAGACCTGCCGATCCCCGCGTCAGGCGCGGGTAGACGACGACGCACGTTTCGCGGGTAGCGCCCTCGCCCGCCCCTTCGCCGTTTCGGGCGTCCAAGCTATTCGGCAGCCGCGCTTTCCTTGTCGGGCTCGAATAGCTGGATCTGCACCGACGGCATCACCGTCGAGATCGCGTGCTTGTAGACGAGTTGCGTGTGGCCGTCCCGCCGGAGCAAGACCGAGAAATTACCGAACCAGGTAATGATCCCCTGCAGCTTGACGCCGTTGACCAGGAAGATCGTGACCGGGGTCTTGTTCTTGCGGATGTGATTGAGGAACACGTCCTGTACGTTCTGGGATTTTTCTGAGGACATGAGTGTCACCCCTTGTTGTTCTTATCTCGGTGGCGTCGCGTGCCGCGCGGGACGCTTCGCCCCTTCCTTGTAACCGTTTTTCGCGCCGGAGCGAAGCCCGATTGCCGGTACCCCGCGGGCGCACCCGCTCCACGCCGCCGGAGCGGATACCGCGTTTGATATAGGCACCTTACAGCGTCATCACCAGCTTGGAAAGCGCAAGGCAGCCATCGAAATGAACCGCGGGTTCGATGCCCGGGAACTCGCCTGTGGCGGGCGGCTCGGCACGGACGAGGACACCGACGCACCCGGCGTTCCGGGCGCATTCCAGGTCGACGTCGGCGTCGCCGACGAACCAGACGTCGGGACCGGGGGCGACGCCGCAGCCGTCGAGCGCCATGCCCACGGGCTCGGGTGCCGGTTTGTCGTGGGACGCGTCGAAGGCCCCGACCAAGCGGTGAAAGTACCGGTCCCAGCCGATATGGGCGGCCTCCTTTCGCAGATAGTCACCCTTCTTGTTGCTGACCACGGCAAGGGGGAAACCTGCATCCGCCAACGATTCCAGCATCTTTTCGGCACCGGGCAACGGCGTCAGCGTCTCCAGGTGGCGGTCCGTATAGCGCGCGTAAAAGACGTCGCCCGCTTCCTGCCAGCGGTCGCCAAACATCGCCGGAAAGGTGTCGCGCATGGACCCGCGGACACGCCGGCGGGTTTCGTCCATGGTCCAAAGCGGCATGCCGAAGTGGGCGAAGACGTGGTTCTGGGCGTCCAGGATGGCGGGCCAACTGTCGATCAGCGTGTTGTCCCAGTCGAACACGATCGCCCGCGGCCGGCTGAGCGCCACGGAATGCGGAGCGGCGTCGTTCACCGGTCCGTAACCGCGGAGAATGCGTCGGCTTCGTCGTCCAGGTGGCGACCGTAGAAATCCACCAAACGTGCCGTCATCGGGCCGGTCCGGCCGCTGCCGATCTTCGTTCCGTTGATGCGGACGACAGGCTTGACCATCGACGTGGTGCTGGTCAGGAAAGCCTCCGAAGCCTTCGTGACTTCCGCAACCTTGAAGGGCCGCTCGACGATCTTGATGCCCTGCTCCGCGGCCAACGCCAGCACCGCGCGCCGGGTGATGCCGTTGAGGATGGCGTGATCCGGCTGGCGGGTGATCAGCTCGCCCTTGCGGGTGACGATCCAGGCATTGGAGGCCGTTCCCTCGATAATGGCACCCGAGTCGTCGACCATCCACGCATCGAATGCGCCCGCTTCGATCGCGCCCTGCTTGCCAAGCACGTTGGCCAGCAAAGACACCGACTTGATGTCGCAGCGCTTCCAGCGGGTGTCGGGAACGGTGATCACCGCCACACCTCGCCGAGCCGCCTTCGGATCGAAGGTTGGCATCGCCCGCGCCGTCATCACCAGCACCGGCCTGACACGTGCGGGAAAGCCGTGGGCGCGCGGTGCCACACCTCGCGTAACCTGAAGGTAGACCGCACCGGCGGAGGTGATGCGGTTTCGCCGCAGCATTTCGGCCAGGACCGCGCGCATTGCCCGCCGACCCATGGGCGCGGCGATCCGCAGTTCACCAAGCGACCGGTCGAGACGATCGAGGTGTGGCTCGGCATCGAACAGCCGGCCGCGATGAACACCGATCACCTCGTACACGCCGTCGGCGAACTGGTAACCGCGGTCCTCGACGTGTACCGCGGCCTCCGCATGGCGCACGTATCGGCCGTCGACATAGGCAATGCGGCTCATTTCTCGTCTCCGCGATCAGAAGTATTCCAGACGAACGGCGAACATCTTTTCGACCTTGCGGATGGCCTCGGAGGCGGCGAACAGAACCACGCGGTCGTTGGCCTGGACGATGGTGCTGCCGCGCGGGGTGATCACCTCCTGTCCGTTGCGAACGATGGCACCGACCATGGCGCCGGCTAGCAATTTGACCTCTCGCAACGGCTTGCCGACGAGGCTCGATGTTTCCAGGGCTTCGGCTTCGATCAATTCGCCAAATCCTTCGCGCAGGGTATGCACAGAATGGATGCGCCCACGGCGGACGTGCTGGAGGATGGTCGAGACTGTGATGTTGCGCGGGCTGACGATGACGTCGATGCCGAGGGTCTTGATCAGCGGCTCGTAGGTCGCCTTGTTGAGAAGCGTGATCGCCCGCTTGGCGCCGTGCCGTTTGGCCAGCAGTGAGGCCAGCACGTTGGCCTCGTCGTCGTCGGTCAGCGCGACCACGGTGTCGGTCGCGGCGACGTTGGCTTCTTCCAGGATCTCGGGATCGAGGACATCGCCATGCAGGACCACGGTGCGTCCCAGCATGCTGGCGACGACGGCGGCCCGCTCCGGACCGGCTTCGATGATTTTCGCGTTGACCCAGGGATACTCGCGCTCGATCTCCTGGGCCAGCAACAACGCTATGTTGCCGCCACCGCAAATGATGAGACGCCGTGCCTCGGGTTCCTCGTGGCCGAATGCCGCCATGGCTCGCGGCAACTGCTCGGTATCGACGACGAAGTAGACGTCGTCGCCAACCTCCATCTGGTCATCGCCATGAAGCTTGATCTGATCGTCCCCGCGCAGCAGCGCGACGATGACGAGGTTGAGGTCAGGGAACAATTGGGCCAGCTGCTTCAACGGCGTGTTGATCAGCGGGCAGTCGGCTTCGGCGCGCACACCCAGCAGGCGGACCTTGTCGTCGACCAAGGGGATCATTTCAAAAGCGCCGGGCACCCTCAGACGGCGGGTCACCGCGCGGGCGACTTCCAATTCCGGCGAGATGATCACGTCGATCGGCATGTGCTCACGCGAGAACAGATGCGCCCAGACCGGGTCGAGATAACTCTGGTGACGCACTCGGGCGATCTTGATCGGCACGTCGAACAGCGAATGGGCCACCTGACAGGCGATCATGTTGATCTCGTCCATCTGGGTGACGGCGATGATCATGTCGGCGTCGGCTCCGCCAGCCTTTTCAAGCACGTCAGGTCGCGAGGCATGGCCAACCAAACCCTGGGCATCGAGGTTGTCGTTGACCCGGCGGATCAGTTCGGCCGATTGGTCGACAACCGTCACGTCGTTGTTTTCAAGGGCGAGGTGGCGGGCGATGTTGAAGCCGACCTGGCCGGCGCCGCAGATGATGATGTTCAAACCGGAGGCTCCGTGTTCCCGGCCGCGGCACCGCGGCTTAAGGCGGTATCAGTTCCCCGTCTGACGCGTGCGTTCGTCGGTCTGGATGCCGAGCGACTTCAGCTTGCGGTGAAGGGCCGACCGCTCCATACCAACGAAAGCGGCGGTGCGCGAGATGTTACCGCCGAACCGCGTCACCTGGGCGAGAAGATATTCGCGCTCGAATATCTCGCGGGCGTCGCGCAGCGGCAATCCCATGATCTCGCTACTTGTATCGGGCTGGCGGGCGGCGGCGAAATTGGCGTCGAACTCGGGCGGCAACATGGCGGCTCGGATTGGGTCATCGGGACCGCCGGGCGCCATGATCAACAACCGTTCGATGACATTGCGGAGTTCGCGGACGTTTCCCGGCCAGTCATAGGCCTGCAGTGCCGCCATAGCGTTCTCGCTGATCGTGCGCGGGCGCTGTCCGGCCGCATCAGCGGCGCGTTCCATGAAATAGTCGACCAGCAGCGGGATGTCGCCGGCGCGCTCTCGCAGGGACGGCACTAGAATGGGAACGACGCTCAGTCTGTAGAAAAGGTCCTCGCGGAACCTGCCGGCGCGGATTTCCTCGGCCAGATCCTTGGTCGTCGCGGCGATGACCCGGACGTCCACTTCGACGCGGGTGTTGCCGCCGACCCGCTCGAACACCTGTTCCTGGAGCACGCGGACGATCTTGCCCTGGGTTTCCAACGGCATGTCGGCGACCTCGTCGAGCAGGAGCGTGCCGTTGTGGGCCTCCTCCAGGGTACCGACCTTCCGGGGCGAGTCCTCGCCGTCGACGGCGCCTTCGACACCGAAAAGGGCAACCTCCATGCGGTCCGGCGTGATCGACGCGCAGTTCAGCACCTCGAATGGACCCTGGTTGCGCCGCGACCGATCGTGGAGAAGCCGCGCCACGACCTCCTTGCCAGACCCCGCCGGGCCGGAAATAAGAACGCGGCTGTTGGCCGGAGCGACGCGCTCGACCGCCTGGCGCACCTGGTTCATCGCCGTGGAACGCCCGATGAGTTCGTGGGTCGTGCCGGCGCGGAGGCGAAGCTCTTCGTTCTCGCGCCGAAGCCGGGACGTTTCGATGGCGCGCTGAATGATTAGCAGCAGGCGATCGGCCTTGAACGGCTTCTCGATGAAATCGTAGGCGCCGAGCTTGATGGCCTGGACCGCGGTCTCGATGGTGCCGTGGCCGCTCATGATCACCACCGGGACGCTCGGATGGCTGCCACGCAGTTTCTCGAGGATTCCGATGCCGTCCAACCGGCTTCCCTGAAGCCAGATATCGAGCAAGACGAGGCTAGGGCGCCGCACCTCGACGGCATGGAGCGCGGCGTCGCTGTCGCCGGCCTCACGCGACTGTAGTCCCTCGTCCTCGAGGATCCCGGCAACGAGGCCACGGATATCGGCCTCGTCATCGACGATCAGGATGTCCTCGCTCATGGTCCGGACGTTGCTAGCCATTGGCCCGGAGTTCCGTCGCCACCGTCATCGCTTCGTCAACCGCCGACACCGGCTCTTCCTCGCCCGACACTGGTTCGGGTTCCCGGTCCGCCGGAGGCGTGACATGGAACACCAGCGAGACCCGCGCCCCGCCGCCGTCGGCGTCATCGAGTATCAGATCGCCGTTATGGTCTTCCATGATTTTTTTCACGATGGCCAGGCCGAGCCCGGTGCCTTTCGCCCGGTTGGTGACATAGGGCTCGGTCAGACGATCGCGGTTCTCGGCGGGAAGACCCAGACCGTTGTCCTCGACGACGATGTCGATGCGTCGGCCGCCATCGTCGACGGATTCGGGGTTTACGGTAATGGCGACGCGCCCCGGCGTCCCCTGTCCATCCTGGTTTTCGAGGCGCGCGACAACGGATTCCGCTGCGTTTTTGAGGACATTCGTCAAGGCGTGGGAAATTTGCCGGCCGTCGCACACGAGCCGCAGGTCGCCATCGGGGATTTGAACGTCAAACTCGATTCCGGGACTTCGGCTTCGCTCCAGAAACACCGCCTGGCGTACCAGCTCCGGAAGGCCTTCGGGCTTCAGATCAGGCCGCGGCATCCGCGCGAACGACGAGAACTCGTCAACCATCCGGCCGATGTCCCCGACCTGGCGGATGATCGTTTCGGTGCACGATTCGAAGGTCTCGCGGTCCGTCTCGATCTCGCGCGTGTACTTGCGCCGCAGGCGCTCCGCCGAGAGTTGGATCGGGGTCAGCGGGTTCTTGATCTCATGGGCGATCCGGCGGGCAACATCGGCCCAGGCCGCCTTGCGTTGGGCCGAAACCAGAGCGGTGACGTCATCGAAGGTAACGACATATCCGATCACCTCGTCACTGAGGCGTTCGGCGGCGATACGAACGATCAGGCTGCGCGGCCGGCCGCCCCGGAGGAGCTTGATCTCGGCCTGGGCCTGGCGGTCGGGCCGACCGAGGGCCTCTTGGACGAGGTCCGCCATTTCCGGCACGGTCGCCGCCAGCGGCATCCCTGCCGCCGCCTCCAAGTCGGTGTCCAGGAGTTCCGAGGCCGACCGATTTGGGAGGTTGATCCGTCCGGTGGAATCGAGACCGATGACCCCGGCCGAGACGCCGCTGAGCACCGTCTCGGTAAACCGACGGCGCTCGTCGAGTTCGCGGTTGGCGTCGATGAGACCCTGCTGCTGACCCTGGATCTGGCTGGTCATGCGGTTGAATGCACGGCTCAGCGTGCCGATTTCGCCCATCGACGCGCCGCCCGCCTCGACCCGCACGCTGAGGTCGCCCTCGCGGACCTGTTTGGCGGCGGTGATCAAGTCACTGATAGGCTCGGTGATCTGGGTCGCCAGGTTCATGCCGATCCACACCGCCGCCAGCAGCAACAGCAACGCCACCACGACGAAGATAACCACGAAGGTAATGAAGATGCCGCCGCGGCGTTCCTCCAACCGCTGGTACTGGGCAACGGCGCCGGCGGTCCGCTCGATGTGTTCGAGGACGTTGGCTTCGACGAACCGTCCGATCAGCAGGTAGGCATCGACGAAGCGGTTGAGCTTGACCACGGCGCGGACCCGGTTCTCGTTTTCGGTGGTCAGCACCGCGATCTGGCCCTGCCGGGCCTGCGCGATCGCGTCGCGGGGCGCGAGATCGAACTCCAACGCCAGACTCAACGGCGAGCGTGCGAGCACGCGCCCGGAGCCATCAACGATCAGGGCTTCCGACAGCGATCGCAGTTGCGACTGAACGGTCAGACGGTGGCCGAACAACCCGCGGTCCCGCATCAACGCCGGCGCTTCACGGTTGAGATCGTTGGCTATGGCGAACGCGTCAGCCCGGATGTTTTGGCGGTGCTCGTGCAGGTACGCACTGGCCACGGCGTTCGAGGCCTCGACCGCGGTGCGCACGCGCTCACTGAACCACACCTGGACGCCGAAGTTGAGGAACAGCGCCGAGAACACGGCGACCAGAATGGCCGGCGTGACGGCGACGAGGCTGAACATCAGCACCAGCCGTGAATGCAATCCGGCGCCAGCGCGCCCGCGCCGCTGTTCGGACCACAGTTTCACGACCTGACGCGCGATCACCGCGCCGAGCAACAAGAGCAGGACGCCGTCCACGTAGAGCAGAAACAGGATCGTGTCGCGGTCGGGGGCGACCGACGACGCACCGGTCCAGGCGACGACGGTGGCGATGCACGAGGCCACCGCTGCGAGCACCAGGGCGAGAGCCAGCTTGCGGCTCAGCTTCGTGCGCCGCGCCCACAGCCGGAAGCGGACGATGGGATGGCTGGCCGTCGCGCTCACCGGGCTCCCCCGCGAACGACCGGAATATCCAGCTCCCGGATCTTCTTGCGCAGCGTGTTGCGGTTGACCCCGAGGACCTGGGCGGCGCGGATCTGATTGCCGTTGGTGGCATCGAGGGTCAGCGAAATCAGCGGCCGCTCGACCTCGCGCATGACCCGGTCGAACAGGCCCGCCGCGGGCAATCCGGTCCCATGCGCGTGGAAGTAGGTCTTCAGATGGCGTTCGACCGATTGCCCGAGTCCGTCACCTTCCGCATCGCCACTGCTCGGTGCGGCGTCGGCCAGTTCGGCCTCGATGACATCAATGCCGATGACCTCTTCCGAGTAGAGCGCCGCGAGCCTGCGCACCAGGTTCTCCAGTTCCCGCACGTTTCCTGACCAACGATGCGTTTTCAGCCGGTCCATGGCCGCCGGGTCGATGGTCTTCGTCGGCAGGCCCTCGGCGACGGCCCGGGCCATGAAATGGCGCACCAGTTCCGGAATGTCGGCGGCGCGTTCGCGGAGCGGCGGCAAGCGGATGGGAACGACGTTAAGGCGGAAATAGAGGTCCTCGCGAAACAACCCCTGGCGGATCGACTGGCGGAGGTCGCGATGCGTGGCGGCGATGATGCGGACGTTGGCGCGGATCGGCGTGCGGCCGCCGACCGTCGTGTACTCGCCCTCCTGGAGGACCCTGAGAAGCCGCGTCTGGGCTTCGGGCGGCATATCGCCGATCTCGTCGAGGAACAAGGTGCCGCCTTCGGCCTGCTCGAAGCGGCCGGTGTTGCGCTGCGTGGCGCCGGTGAACGCGCCTTTCTCGTGGCCGAACAGCTCGCTTTCGATCAGCTCGCGGGGAATCGCCGCCATGTTGATGGCGACGAACGACCCGGCACGGCGCTTGCCGTAGTCGTGCAGGGCCCGGGCGACGAGTTCCTTGCCGGTTCCCGATTCGCCGGTGATCAGCACGGTGAGATCGGTGCCCATGAGCCGCGCCAGGGTCCGATAGATCTCCTGCATCGCCGGCGAGCGCCCGATCAGCGGCAGTGCGTCTTCGGTTGGTTCGTCGTCGGATTCACCGTCACCCGAAGGCGCCGTCGGTGTCTCCAGCGCTCTGCGAACGACCGTCACCAACTCATTGAGGTCGAAAGGCTTCGGCAGGTATTCGAAGGCGCCCCGTTCGGTCGCCTTGACGGCGGTCAGCAGCGTGCTCTGCGCACTCATCGCGACAACGCGGAGTTCGGGCCGGATCTTGCGGATGCGCGGGATGAGATCCAGGCCGTTGGCGTCGGGCATGACCACGTCGGTCACCACCACGTCGCCCTCGCCGTCACTGATCCACCGCCACAGCGTCGCCGCGTTGCTGGTCACGCGGACGCCGAAACCAGCCCGTTCGAGGGCATGGGCGACGACCGTCCGTATGGCGGCGTCGTCGTCGGCGACCAGCACGGTGGCGGCGGTCGTCATCCCCTACTCGGCTTCGGTGACCATCGGCAGCATGACCCGGAACTCGGTCCGCTTCGGCTGGCTGTCGAACTCGATGACGCCACCGTGGTCGCCGATGATCTTGGCCACGAGCGCGAGACCCAGGCCGCGGCCCGATGGCTTGGCTGTGACGAAAGGATCGAAGAGATGGGCGCGGATGTCCTCGGGGATGCCGGGTCCGTTGTCCTGGATGCTGACCATCAACGGCAGATGGATGCGCGAATCCGTTCCCGGCACGGCGAAACGCACGCCATGGCGATAGGCCGTTGAGACGGCGATCTCGCCGCCGTCCTCGGGTGCCGCTTCCGCCGCGTTCTTCAACAGGTTGAGGAACACCTGCACCAGCTGATCGCGGTCGCCGAGCACCGACGGCAAAGAAGGATCGTAGCGTTCGACGAACCGCGCGTGTCGTCCGAAGCTGTTCTGCGCCAGCGTCCGCACGCGGTTCAGCACCTCGTGGATGTTGACCGCTTCGCGCTGCAGCGGTGCGCTGACCGAAAACACCTCCATCCGATCGACCAGGGCGCAGACGCGATCGGCCTCGTCGCGGATCAACGCGGTCAGCGGTCGGTCGGCATCGGCGACGCTTTGCTCCAGCAGCTGCGCCGCGCCGCGGATTCCGGCCAACGGGTTCTTGACCTCATGGGCCAGCATCGCGCCCATGGCGCTGACGGACCGCGCGGCGCCGCGGTGAGTGAGTTGGCGGTCGATCTTCGCGGCGATGGAACGCTCCAGGATGGAGACCGCGACGGCGCCAGGAACTTCGGTCAACGGAGTCGCTTGAATATTGACCAGATGATGGCCAATCCGCGGGCTGGTCAGGGTGACATGGTTTTCCGCAAGCGGGTGGCCGCCGGCGCGGGCCTGGTCGATCAGCGCGAACAGCGGGCTGTCCGCGGGAACCATGTCGTCGAGGCGCTGGCCCAGAAGCACCAGGGCGCTGCCGCGCAGGAACTGCTCGGCGGCGTTGTTGAGGCGCAGGATGCAGAGATTCTGGTCGACGACAATGACCGCGGCCGACAACGCGTTGAGCACGGCCTCGGCATCGACTTCGACCGGCCGCGACACTCGGCGGATCTTGAAAACGCTGCTGTCCAAGTTCGCCACCTTGAGGCCTAGGCGGCCATCCGCTCGATGAGCGGCCGGTAGAAATCGGCGATTGCGGCCTTGACCGCTTCGGGATCGGTCATGCGCATGACCGTCGAGCGGAACTCGGCCGACCCGGGCATCCCCTTCGAGTACCACCCGACGTGCTTGCGCGCCGCCCGCATCCCGGCATTGGCACCGTAGTGCTCGAGCATGACGTCGTAGTGCTCCAAGACGGTCGCCAACTGCTCAGCGAGCGGCGGATCGGGCAGCCGACAACCGGTGTCGAGAAAATGGCGGATCTGGTTGGGCAGCCATGGCCGGCCGTAGGCGGCCCGCCCGACCATCACTCCATCGGCCCCGGAACGATTCAGCATCTCCCGGGCGTCCTCGCCCGAGGCAACATCCCCATTGCCGATCACCGGGATCGAAACCGCGCCCTTGACCTCGGCAATGAACGCCCAATCGGCGCGGCCATTGAAGAACTGGTTGCGGGTGCGCCCGTGGACGGTGACGGCCTTGACGCCACAGTCCTCGGCAATGCGTGCCAGCTGCGGGGCATTGCGCGAGGTCTCGTCCCACCCGGTACGCATCTTCAGCGTCACCGGCAGATCGACGGCGTCGACGACGGCGGACAGGATGCGCCCGGCCAAAGCCTCGTCGCGCATGAGCGCCGAGCCGGCGTCGCCGCGGACCACCTTCTTCACCGGACATCCCATGTTGATGTCGATGATCCGCGCGCCGCGGTCGCGGTTGAGCCGCGCCGCCTCGGCCATGACTTCGGGTTCGCAGCCGGCGAGCTGCACGGCCATCGGTTCTTCGTCGGCGCAGTTGGTCGCCATCCGCAACGTCTTTCGGGCCGCCCGGATCATCGCCTTGCTGGCGATCATTTCCGAGACGACGAGCCCGACGCCGAAGCGCTTGACCAGCCGCCGGAACGGCATGTCCGTGACGCCCGACATGGGCGCCAGGATCACCCGCGAGTCGAGGGTGACCTCGCCGATCTGAAGCGTCATCCGTCAGAAACTCCTACGGGTTGCCCATTCCATTGGCAACGGCGCGTGTATTCTAGATATTGCCCTTCCCTTGGGCAATCTTGACCCGCAAAAAACGCGGATCAGGTCATCAGAACGTCGGTAACGAACTTGACCCCCGGATACCCCAGCGTCATCAGCAGGTAGGCAAGCAGCACGACCCGGGCGGCCTGGCGTCCGCGGATACCGCTCGCGTAGTGGGCGAACAGCAGTCCGCCAATGACGGCGAAGGCAGCCACCGTCAGCACGGTCTTGTGGTCCAATGACATCAGCGTGCCGTCGGCGCCGTATTGCAGCGCCATGCCCGTCGCCAAGCCGATCGCCAGGATAATCTCGCCGACGATCAGCAGCCGTACGACCAAGGATTCACAGTCTGCCACCGACGGCAGCACTCGGGTCAACGCCGTCGGCCGCTTGCGTTTCAGCGCTCGTTCTTGAAGGAACGCGGCCAGCGCGGCGACGGCGGCAATGGTCAGCACCGCGTACGTGGCAACGGACACGGCAATGTGGATGCCGATCCAGCCGCTTCCCTCTGAGATCTCGCCCAACGGCCGGCCCGGCGCCCGCAGCCACACCGTCGCGATGATGCCAAGTAGCAGCATGTACGGGGCCATCAGCGGCATAAGGCGCCAGCCCTGGCGGGTCGTCACGGCGGTCACGGCGTAGATCGCCATTGTCGTGGCGACCGTTGCCCAAAGCGCATTTGCGAGTTCCGTGCGCCAAGCACCCGAGGCGTTGGCCACTACCCAAGCCACGGGCCCCGCGACGGCCACCGCGAGGACGGCCCAGAATACAGTGTCGCGGGCCGGCGACCGGCGCATCGTCTGCAAAGACGCCGGCACCAGCGAAGCGAGCGCCGATACGCTGAAGAGCACGCTTTCCATAGTCCCGATCATTCGGCTGGCCGGGCATACCAATCCTGGCGGCAGGCACAATCGCGCCGGACGTTCCTCTTGGCAAGTCCCGTTGCTCTCTCTAGCCTCTCGATCGCCGCGCCGTGACGCGGATGGAAAGGGTGTCAAATGGCGGATTGCGTGGCACTGGTGGTGGCGGCTGGCCGAGGACAGCGGTTCGGCGGGACGCTGCCGAAACAGTACCAGAATCTTGGAGGTAAGCCCCTTCTGCGCCGGGCGCTCGATGCCTTCGCCGACCATCCACGGGTCGATGCCATCCGCGCCGTCATCCATCGGGATGACCGCGACCTCTACGATGCCGCGGTGAGCGGGCTTGATCTCCTCGATCCGGTGCCGGGCGGGGCCAGCCGACAGGATTCGGCTCGCGCCGGCTTGGAAAGCCTTGAAGAGATCGCGCCGCGGTTGGTGCTGATCCACGATGCGGCGCGGCCGTTCGTCGAGCCGGGGCTGGTGTCGCGCGTTGTCGACGCCCTCGACACCACACCGGCGGCGATCCCGGCCGTCGCCGTGCACGATACCTTGAAACGGGGCGACGGAGCCGTGGCCCCACGGATCACCGCGACCGTCGATCGCCGCGACCTTTGGCGGACGCAGACGCCGCAGGGATTTCGCTATCCCGACATCCTTGCCGCGCACCGGCGGTTCGCCGGCAATGATCTGACGGACGACGCGGCCGTCGCCGAGCACGCCGGGCTCGGCGTGGCCCTGGTGGACGGCGACGAGGACAACGTCAAGGTCACGACACCCGAGGATTTCCGCCGCGCCAACCGCTTTTTCGCCGGCACGATGATCACGCGGGTTGGCACCGGTTTCGACGTCCACCGGTTCGGGCCGGGCGATCACATCATGCTGGGCGGTGTGGCAATTCCCCACGATGCGAGCCTCGAAGGCCATTCGGACGCCGATGTCGCCCTGCACGCCCTCACCGATGCCATCCTCGGGGCCGTCGCGGCCGGCGATATCGGAAGCCATTTCCCGCCCAGCGATCCGCAATGGCGAGGGGCACCGTCAGCGACGTTTCTCGCCCACGCGGCGGATATGGTCGCCGAGGCTAGAGGCCGCATCGTCGGCGTCGACGTGACGATCATCTGCGAGCGGCCGCGCATCGGACCGCATCGCACGGCCATGACTGAATGCATCGCCACCCTGCTCGGCGTCCCCGCCGACCGGGTCAGCATCAAGGGCACGACGACCGAACGGCTCGGCTTCACCGGGCGCGGCGAAGGCATCGCCGCTCAAGCGATCGCGACCGTACAAATGCCTTTAGATTAAGGCACTATCTTGTCTCGTTGACAATCCAGTCGAGGAAATCCGGATTGCCGGCGGCAATCGGTATTGCCACCACGCAGGGGCAGTCGTAGGAGTGGAGTTCCTTCACCCGTTGGGTCAGCCGGTCGACGAGATGATCCTGCGTTTTCAGGATCAGCGAGACTTCGCCGTCCTCCTGGACGGCGCCCTCCCACCAGTAGAACGAGGTGATGTCGCCGAGCACGTTGGCGCAGGCCGCGAGCCGCTCGTCGACCATGGCTCTCCCGATGGCCGATGCTTCGACGCGGCTCGAGGTGGTGATGTAGACGAGCATCTGCGTCACGGTGAGGTCCTCCTGGTTCCGGCCCGATCAGCGGCGATCCCCGCCCTTGGCCCGTCCTCGAAGTTACAGTAGCATCGAAACACCGTCACCGTCCGACGAAGGGGGAGCGTCCGGTGGGTAAATCCGGGAACGTCAAGGGCGCCGGCGGGGCCTCTAGTCCGACCGCTCAACAGCGGCACTGGTTGTCGCGTGGTCTGGACCAACCCGGCGGCAAACTGCCCTTGTTCGACGAACGCGGCCAGAAGGTCAGCGACCGCACCGTGCGCAGTTGCATCGAGCACGGTTGGGCGGAGCCCTGGTTCGACAATCCAATCAAGCCCGATTGGCTGGTGTGCAAGCTGGCCGATGCCGGGCGCGCCGCTGTGAACGGTCGAAAAGCTCGGCGGTGAGCGCCGCCGGACGCCGATTGCGTTTCAGGAACGACACGCAATTGCATTCTGCAAACTGTTTTGCAATGGCCACCGGATACGGTGCGGCGATGCGCGCACGCGCGCGGCGCCGTCCCGCCCTTTTCCGAAGGACTGCCGGTTCGGATTCCATGACGGGAAAGAAAAAAGAGGCCCAGCGTTTCCGCGGACCTCAAACGAGTCTTGGCCTTGGGGAGCAACCCGGTGGCCCGGCGACTTGCTTTGGGGGGGAGGATGAGGGCGCGCCGGGCCACCGAAGCTACCAACCGTTAGACTGCAAACGGTATGCCAACTCTTCGAAGCGGACGACGGTTCGGGCCAGAAGTGTCGTTGTCGCTGTCCTCCTCTGCTCCTCCATCGGGCTGTCGCCGCCGCAAGCGGCGGCGGAAGACTGGGGCGAAGAAGCCCGTCGGGAGATGGTCGAGACCATCCGTGCGATCGCAACCGAAGTCGGCCCCATCGGCGGCCGATCGGTTATCTCGGAGACGGTTCTCGAGGCCATGGCCGCAGTTCCGCGCCACCGCTTCGTCCCCGATGAAATCGAACGGATGGCCTACCAGGACAGGCCATTGCCGATCGGATACGGACAGACCATCTCCCAGCCCTACATCGTCGCGTTGATGACCGACATCCTCAACCTCCAGGGCGACGAAACAGTTCTCGAAGTGGGCACCGGTTCCGGCTACCAGGCCGCCGTCTGCGGGCGGCTGGCGGCGCGCACCTACACCATGGAGATCGTGCCCGAACTGGCCACGCGGTCCGCCAACACGCTGACCGAGTTGGGATTCGACACGGTCGTCGTCCGCCAAGGCGACGGCTATTACGGTTGGCCGGAACACGCGCCATTCGATGCGATCATCGTTACCGCCGCCGCGAGCCATGTGCCGCCGCCGCTGATCGATCAATTGAAACCGGGAGGACGCATGGTCATCCCGGTCGGCGGGCCTTTCCTTGTTCAGCAGCTGTTGCGCATCGACAAGGCGGCCGACGGCACCATCAGCACCCGACAACTGTTGCCGGTCCGCTTCGTACCGCTGACCGGCGGCCACTGACGACAGCGCGTGGCCCCGATGCGGCCCCGGCGGCATACCGATTCGAGAACCGGTACCGGTGACCAAGAATTCCCGCCAGCCGTTCTTGTGGCGGTCGCGCTGACGTCTGCCGCGGCGTTGGCGTTCGAGGTCCTGCTCATCCGTGTCTTCTCGATCACCCAGTGGCACCACTTCGCGCACATGGTCATCAGTCTCGCATTGCTTGGCTACGGCGCCAGCGGGACGGCGCTGGTATTTGTGCGGGAGTGGCTGACAGCCCGCTTCGACGTGTCGTTCCCCGCCCTGGCCGCGGCGTTCGGCTTGGCGGTTCCCCTGAGCATGTGGGCTACCGGCGTTATTCCGCTCAACATGCCGGAGCTTCCGTGGGACCGCGCACAATCGGTCTACCTCGTTGCGGTCTATGTGATTCTGGCGGTTCCCTTTTTCTTCGCCGGCATGGCCATCGGCCTAGCCGTGAGTCACGCAGGCGAAGGCGTCGGCCGTGTCTATCGGAGCGACCTGGTTGGGGCCGGTGTTGGCGCCGCGGCCGTCGTCGCGGCGCTGTTCTTTGCCCCGGTCGAGGTTTGTATCAAAGCCATCGCCGTGCTGGCTTTCGCCGCCGCTGGGCTCGCGGTGTGGCGTGGTACCGCGCGACGGACGGTTCCCTTGGCGGTACTCACCTTGGCGTCGGTGGTCGTCATCGGCCTTCCCGAGTCCCTGGTGGAACCGCGGCCGTCTCCCTACAAAGGCCTTGCCCGGGCCCTCACCGTGCCGGACGCCGAGATCGTCGCCGAGCGCTCCAGCCCCCTCGGCCTCCTTACCGTCGTGCGCAGCCCGACCATTCCTTGGCGCCACGCGCCGGGGCTAAGCCTCAACGCCGATGCCGAGCCGCCCGAGCAGCTCGCGGTGTTCACCGATGCCGGCGCGATGACGGCGATCACCCGATTCGATGGCAACGTCGGCCCGCTGCTCTATCTCGATGCCCAGAGCACCGCTCTTCCCTATCACCTGCTTGACCGGCCTCGCGTGCTGGTCCTGGGAGCGGGTGGTGGCTCAGACGTGCTGCTTGCCCGATACAAGGGCGCCCGCAGGATCGACGCGGTCGAGGTCAACCCGCAAATGATCGATTTCGTCCGCCGGGACTTCGCCGACGTCGCCGGGCCAATATTCGAACCCCCTGACATCCGCGTTCACGTTGCGGAGGCGCGAAGCTTCGTCGCCCGCAGCCGGGAGCACTTCGACCTGATACAGATATCGCTGCTGGATTCGTTCACGACGGCCAGCGCTGGCCTGCATGCGCTGAGCGAAAGCACGCTCTATACGATCGAAGCGATGGACGCCTATCTGGACCGCCTGGCGCCCGCCTGTTCGCCACCGCCGTCGACGCGCTCCGGGGCCGGGGCGTCAAGCACCCGGGTTCGGCTCTCGCGCTCATTCGCGGCTGGCAAACGACGACGCTCCTGGTCGGTACGGTGCCGTTCAGTGCCACCCAGATCGCCGCCATCCGGCGGTTTTCCTCCGTGCGCGGTTTCGATATCGCTTACGTCCCAGGGATCGCGGCCGCAGACGTCAATCGCTTCAACGTGCTCGACCGTCCCTACCTGTACGAAGCGGCGATCGCATTGCTCGGCACCGAGGAAGAGCGCCGGACCTACCTCGCGCGCTACAAATTCGATGTCTCCCCGACGACCGACGACCGGCCCTATTTCTTTCTCTTCCTGAAACTGCGGGGATTGATCGAACTGTTGACCAGCGGGCAGCGCGCCGGCCTCGGCCTCGTCGAATGGGGCTATCCGATCCTGCTGGCGACGCTTGCGCAGGCGGTAATCGTCGGCGGCGCGCTCATCGTGCTCCCCCTCGCGGCGATCCTGCGGTGGCGTCCGGTACGGGAGAAAGCGGATGACTCTCTGCTCCTCGGTCGTTTCGTCGTCTACTTCCTCGGACTGGGCCTCGCGTTCCTGTTTGTCGAGATCGCCTTCATCCAGAAGTTCCAGGTGATCCTCGGCCATCCGCTCTACGCTGTTTCGGTGGTGCTGGCATCGTTCCTGGTTTTCGCCAGCATTGGCGCTGGAATCGCACAGCGAATGACGGCGGCAGACCCGTCCCAACGCCGTCGGCTCGCCCGCACCGCGGTCGCTGGGATCGCGATGTTGGCCGTCGTCTACCTCGGTGTCATGCCGGTGGTGTCGGCGGAACTGACCGCATTGACGCCAATCACCCGGATCACATTGGTCATTGCGTCCGTCGCACCGCTGGCCCTGCTGATGGGCATGCCCTTTCCCCTTGGGCTCGCCGCCACGGCCGCCAGTGCGCCTCGTCTCATTCCCTGGGCGTGGGGCATCAACGGCTACGCATCGGTGGTCAGTGCGGTGCTGGCGACGGTTCTCGCCGTGCACGTGGGGTTCAGCAACGTGGTGATCGCAGCGGTGGCGATCTACGCAGTCGCCGCGTGGGCGTTTCCGGCGGCGCGAGAAGTAGCTAGCTGATGTCGAGATATCCTCGGTCGATGGCCTCGAGCAAAGCGTCGAACCCCGACCGCGCCTCTTCGAACGCCTCGCGACGGCTCCGAAGGTCTTCGATGGTCGAATCGTCCGGAGGCGTATCCTCCTCTCCCCGGGTCAGGCTCAAGGCGGCATCCAGGTAACGTGCTCGCAACCGGCCGACGACGATGGCCAGCGTCAGGAGGTCGTCCTTGGTCAGCTCGGGGATGTTGGCGTGGATGATCTCGCGATTGGCGAGCCGGATGCCTTGGTCGATCTCTCCCAGGAAGTGCCGCTGGGAGAGAAGTTGCCGATAGTTCGCTTCTTTTGCTGCCATCCAGGTTGTCCTCCGACGTTGCTCCGGCCACGACGCGATGATACGGCGTCAACGCATTTTGGGGCAGGTGCCGCCCGCCGTCCATTGCCACCGGAGGCATTGATCGATCGGACTCCCGAACCCAGAGCGCTTTCTGACCTTGTTGAATCATTCTGACCGAGGCCATTCGGGTCCGGGGCAGAAGAGGTGCGCGGCGCGTAGCGGTGTCTACGGGCAAGCGCCTCGACGCCCCCCGGCCCCGAATGGCCCGGCCCCGCAGGGGTGGCCCCTCGGGGGCCGCGGGGTGCCCCCGCATGTGTTTCCGGGGGCACCCCGTGACCCCGGGGGCGGGCGCCCGCGGCGTCGGCGGCCCTCGCCGATGCTCCAGCATCGGCTTCGGCCCACCTCCTGGCGGATCGCCTCGCCGCGGAGCCATCAGAATGGTTCAACAAGGCCGGAAAACGCTCTAAGTTCACAGGGACCCCACTTCGCCCGCATCCGCCGCCAGGTCACCCGTGCCCGACGCTTCTCCGACCAAGCTGCTCATCTGCGTCAACAGGCGCTTCGGCGCCGATCAGGCAAGCTGCGCCGCCCGGGGCAGCGAGGGCATCGCCGACGCGATCGAACGGGGCATCGCCGAAAGCGGACTCGATCTTCCCGTCGAGCGCATCTGCTGCTTCGGCAAGTGCCAGCACGGCCCGAACATGCGGCTCGCCCCCGGTGGCGAGTTCTTCATGGGGGTGGGACCGGAGCGGGTTCGCGAGGTTCTGGACGCGTTGGAACGGGCCTGCGGCCCTGCCTCGGAAACCGATTCGATTCCATTGCATCTTCTCGGATCCTGACGAGACACGACTGGTCACGTATGCGAACCGCCTGTGACGGCGGTCACACCCCCGCTGTGATGGCGATCACATCCCGCTTGGGCCGCTCGGTGCAGAGTCGCGACGGTTGGGCACGCCGTCTCGGCGTGCCCTCCCTTCCCAAACAGCACCAACTCGGGCCGGCTCGCCGGCCCCTTCTTTTTCGTGCCGGTAACCTCAGGGCGCGCTCCGCACCAGCGTGCCGGTGATGGTACGCAGCTTCTCCCCGTCACGATAGCGGTTGAACTCCAGATCAAGGCCCGTATCGGTCAGCGTGCGGTCGTAGACCTGCATTTCATAGACGCCGTTGTCGTCAATGTGCAGGGCGTAGACGGTCAACGTCTGCCCGTGCAGTCGCGCCCAAACGAACGGTTCGCCCTTCATCGGATCGAGGGGCACGCGGCTGCCGAACTTGCTGGTTCGCATTTCCGAAGCGTAGACGCCGGCCCGCCGGGTCGCCCGGAAATCGATGGTATACGACTTCCGCTGGGTACTGCCGTCGGCGCGGTGTTTCATCGTCGTCCAGGCGAGCCGGAAGCCGCGGTCGAGGGGCGAGATTTCGACTCCAAGGTCACGCTTGCTGAGACCCTCCCCTTTGGCGGAGATGCTCCGGCCCTCATAGCTGCCATAGAAGGCGTCGATGTTCACCGACGGGGCCGCTCCGGCCGCCCCGATTCCGGCGATGCACAGCACCACCAGCAGGCCGATAGCGACCGCCCGCATCGCTCTCAACGGCAATCGAACGGTCCATCGGGTCCGGTTTGACGTCATCGGCGAGTCGCCAAACGAAATGGCCCGGCACAATGCGCGCCGGGCTCTCGAATCATGGTCGGAGCGGCGGGATTTGAACCCACGACCCCTACACCCCCAGTGTAGTGCGCTACCAGACTGCGCCACGCTCCGTCATCGCGGGGCACTATAGACCGCCCGGCCAAACACGCGCAACACGCCCCAGCGGGACGGATTCGGTCAATCTCCTTGCGACCGAAGAATGTCGCGCAGCTCCTCGAGCTCGGCGAGCGCCGCTTCCAATTCGCTCCGTTTCCGCGGATCGAGCGTCCCGCCGCCGGGCCCGGCGGTTTCCGTCGGCACAGCTTCCGCCGCCTCCGCCTGCGGCGGCTCATCGATGGCCGCGGCCTTGGCGTTTCCCTGCCGCAGCAGCTTCTGCGCGCCCTTGATGGTGTAGCCGTCGACATAGAGAAGGTGGCGGATGCGTTCCAAGAGGGCGACATCCTCGGGACGGTAGTATCGCCGTCCCCCACCGCGCTTGAGCGGCCGGATCTGCGGAAACCGCGTCTCCCAAAACCGCAGGACGTGCTGGGGGATCTCCAGCGCGTCTGCGACCTCGGTAATGGTGCGAAAGGCCGACGTCGACTTACCGTCCTGGCGGGCGGCTGACCTGCTGTCCGCCGAGTCCGCCATGCTCAGCCGGCAGCCTCAGGCCGCCTCTTTTCGTTGATGCGGTTCTTGAGCACTTGCGAAGGCCGGAATACCAGTACCTTCCGCGGCAGGATCGGGACCTCCTCGCCGGTCTTCGGATTGCGCCCGATCCGCTGGCCTTTTTGACGGATGGAAAAACTGCCGAACGACGAAATCTTCACGGTCTCGCCGCGGGCCAGCGCGTCTGACATCTGCCCCAAAACGGATTCCAGAAGATCGGCGGATTCATTGCGCGAGAGGCCGACTTCCTGATACACGGCCTCACTCAGTTGCGCTCGCGTGACCGTATGTCCGGACATTCCCCCTCGCCTCGCGGTTGGTGGATCAGAAAGCGTATCGCGCGTGGAGAAACGCGTCAATATCAAAGGGATGACGGCAGTTGTTCGGAGTCGATCGATGCGCTCGGCTGGCCACTACCAGCGAACCAGCGCTGCCCCCCAGGTCAACCCGCCACCCATGGCTTCCATCAGCACGAGCTGACCCCGTTCGATGCGGCCGTCGCGGACCGCCTCGTCGAGGGCGAGCGGTATCGACGCCGCCGACGTATTGGCATGGCGGTCGAGGGTGATGACCACCCGGTCGGTGCCGATGCCGAGTTTCTTCGCCGTGCCTTCGAGGATCCGTTGGTTGGCCTGGTGCGGCACGATCCAATCGATGTCCGTTGGCTCCATGCCGTTGGCGCTCGCCGCTTCCTCGACGATGGACGCGAGATTGACCACCGCGTGGCGAAATACCTCCTTGCCCGACATCCTGAGATGCCCCATCGTCATCGTCCGCGAAACGCCGCCGTCGACGTAGAGGATGTCGCGGTAGCGGCCGTCGGAATGGAGGTGGGTCGAGAGAATGCCCTGGGCCGTTCCCCATCCCGGTTCGCCGACCGCCACGTCGTCGGACTCGCCGGCGCGCAACACAACGGCGCCGGCGCCGTCGCCGAACAGCACGCAGGTGCCCCGATCCTCCCAGTCGAGGATGCGCGAATATGTCTCCGCGCCGATCACCAACGCCGTCCGAGCCTGGCCGGCCTTGATGAAATTGTCGGCCGTGGTGAGCGCGAACACGAACCCGGAACACACGGCCTGCACGTCGAAGGCGGTGCCGCTGGTGATACCGAGTTCCGCCTGAACGCGGACCGCGGTTGCGGGAAAGGTGTCGTCCGGTGTGGTCGTACCGACGACGATGAGATCGACGTCACCGGCATCGACGCCGGCGTGCGCCAGCGCCCGGTCGCACGCCTGAATCGCCAGATCCGAGGTGATTTCGCCCTCGGCGGCGACATGGCGCTGGCGAATTCCGGAGCGCGACGTGATCCACTCGTCCGTGGTATCGATCCGCGCTGCGAGTTCGGCGTTCGTCACCACCCTCTCGGGCAGGTACGAACCGCACCCGATGACCTGAGACCGAATTCCGGGCATCTAACTGATCGCCGCCCGGCGGCCATCCTGCATGTCGGCCGACACACAGGAATAGTCCTGCTTGATCCCTTCGTTCAGCCGATCGGTGATCAGCTTCGCCGCAACGCCGACGGCACTGGAAAAGCCCAGGGCGTCGGTGCCGCCATGGCTCTTCACGCAGATGCCGTTGAGGCCGAGTAACATGGCGCCGTTGTAACGCCGCGGATCCATGCGCGCTTTCATCTGGCACAACGAATTGCGGGCGAGCCAGGCGCCCAACCTAGCCCTCACCGAACTGGTCATCGCTTCCCGTAGACAGTGTGTGAAAAATGCCGAGGTTCCTTCGGCCGTCTTTAGCGCAATATTGCCGGTGAAACCATCGGTAACGACAACGTCAACGATTCCGCGGGCTATGTCGTCCCCTTCGACAAACCCGTGAAAGCGAATCGCCAGCGCCGATTCCTGAAGGATGGCGGCGGCCCGCTTGACGCTCTCGTGTCCCTTGAAGTCCTCTTCGCCGACATTGAGGATGCCCACCGACGGCTTTTCCGTCGCCAGCACGTTGCGGGCGAACACTTCGCCCATGACAGCGAACTGCACCAGGTTTTCAGCGTCGCATTCGACGTTGGCACCGAGGTCCAGAACCACCGTTTCGCCCCGCAGCGTCGGCATGACGGTGGCGATTGCCGGTCGGTCGATTCCCGGAAGGGTCTTCAGCACGAACTTGGCCATGGCCATCAGCGCGCCCGTGTTGCCGGCCGACACAACGCCCTCGGCCTCGCCGGCGGAAACGGCGTCGATGGCGCGGCGCATGCTCGATCCGCGGCCCGTGCGCAGTGCGATGGACGGCTTTTCGTCGTTGCCGACGACGGTGTCGCAATGGCGCACCTCGGCGACCTTGTCGAGGCCTGCATACCGATCCATTAGCGGTGAAATCTGTGCCTCGTCGCCGAACAGCAGGAATCGGACATGCGGCAGATTTTTTCGTGCCCGCGCTACGCCGTCGATCACCACCTTCGGTGCTTCGTCGCCTCCCATGGCGTCGATGGACAGGGTTATTGGCTCAGCCAAATTCAGAGCGATCCTCTTGTTGTGCCCGGTTCGCTGGCGCCACGGCCGATCTTGGTTGCGTGGTCAATATGCCTCCCGCGCCAGCGACCACCCGATCGCCTCGTCTTTCGCAGTAGCTTCCGGTGACCAAGGGAATCCGGGGGGGGCTGCTACTAAAGACGAAACCCGCAGCGAGGGCAACCCGATTACTCCTGGCCTCTCAGCCTCGGTTTCAGCGCCGCCAGCGCAGCGAACGGTCCGGAATCCCCGGACTCGCCGCTTTCGGATTCATCTGCGGATACGGGCACCGCCCTCTCGGCGCCAGCCGCCCGGGGGAACGGGTCGAGTTCAAGGGCGAGGTGTTGGGCTGCGGATTCGCCGATATCGACGCGCCCGCCGGCCAACGGTTCGGGAAAGGCTTCGTCCGATTCGTCGTCCTGGTCGCCATCGATTTCCGCCCGCGAGCCCCATTCGTCGTCGACATCGTGGCTGTAGAGCCGCTCAAAGACCGAATCGATCCGGCTCGCCACCGGTTCCAGGGTCGCGACACACGCCTGGACGACGTCGGCGACGAGATGGGTGTGCAGGCGGACCCCCGCGCCGTCCTCTGACGGTTCGATCCGACCGTCGACGGCGAGACTCTCGACGGAAAGGAGTCCGAATCGCGCCGCCAGGGCCGCCCGCTCGTCGGCGGACGCCGCAACCGCGAACTCCCGCCCGTGCGGGGCCAGGTCGGTGACCCCCAGGGGGCGGGAGAACTCGGGCGCATCAGCGGTCGTCATGGGGCCACCTCGGCGGCCATAGCCGGCGGCGGTCCGAACTCGACCGTCCCGGCTTGAAGCCGATCCGCCGCCACAGCCGCCAAGCCCATGGATTCCCGGTTCAGGTAGTCGGCCATGGCGGCCACCTGCTCAGCCGCCGGTTCCGTGTTTCGATAGAGGTTCCGTTGCAGAGCTTCGGTCAGCACGTGCCGGTCCTCACCATCGAGACCCGCATCGTAGGCCGCCATGCGGCCGTAGAACCCTTGGGCCATGGCCTTGATGCGGCGGCTGATGCCCATGTCTCCGACACCCATTTCGCGCAGGTTCTGGTCCATATCGGTGAACATCAGGTCGAACAATGCCTGCGCCACGTCGGCGGTCCGCTCGTGGTCCGCCCGCAGCCGGCGCAACACCAGATAGGTGTGCAGCGCGACCATGTCGAAACGGCCATCCGGCGTGTCGGCGACGCCGCAGCGGAGATAGAACTCCGGGCGCCGCGCCTGTGCCACGATGTGCTGGTAGAGCCGAAGCGCTGCATTGTCGGTCCGCGATCTGCGAAACGGCAGGCGAAATCCCATGACCGGGCGTACTCCAGGCAAATTCCCCCGGCGGGCGGCGTTGACAACCGCTGGCGCCTGTTGTGATCTAACGTGCCGTCCCGCGCCGCTGGACCGGGGTTGTCCGTTGGCTGCCGGGGACGGCGGTGGGTTTGGACGTAGACATATGGGTCTCGCGCAAAGGGCAAGTCAATCTTCGTGGCGGAGGGCGGCTCGACCCACGATCGTCGCGGTTTCGGTTTGCGTGGCGCTTGCCGCGTGTCCGGCCCGCATCGACTCCCGCGGCAACCAACCCGACCCGGATCGGCTGGCCGAAATCACCGCCGGCGAGCACAACCGCGACGACGTCGCCGAAATCCTCGGATCTCCATCGAGCATCGCCATGTTCGGCGACGAGACCTGGTACTACGTGAGCAAACGCACCGAGACGCCGGCGTTCCTCGCGCCCGAGGTCACCGAACGACAGGTGGTGATCGTCCGTTTCGACCGACAGGGCGTGGTCAAGGCCGTAGACTACCTTGACCTCGACGACGAGCGGGAAATCCAGTTCGTCGAGCGCGAGACGCCGACATCGGACAACGAGATCGGCCTGCTCGACCAGCTCTTGGGCAACATCGGCCGGTTCGGCGGCGAGGGCGACCAAGGATCCCAGTAAGCGGTTGGTCCTTCGTTCCTGCCGCTGCGGCGGCGCGGCCAGGCATATTCCGCCAAAGAAAGAACCCCGGGAACCGAAGTCCCCGGGGTTTCTCGTTGGTCTTGGCGCTGCCGACTAGTGCGCCAGGGCGGCAAGCAGCAGCAACGCGACGATGTTGGTGATCTTGATCATCGGGTTGACGGCCGGGCCGGCGGTATCCTTGTAGGGATCGCCGACGGTGTCGCCGGTGACCGCGGCCTTGTGGGCCTCGGACCCCTTGCCACCGTGATGGCCGTCCTCGATGTACTTCTTGGCGTTATCCCAGGCACCGCCGCCAGCGGTCATCGAGATGGCGACGAACAGCCCGGTGACGATGACGCCGAGCAGCATCGCGCCGACGGCCGAGAACGCCGCCGCCTTGCCGGCGATGGCCAGCACCACCAGGAACAGCACGATCGGTGCCAGCACCGGCAGCATCGACGGGATGACCATCTCCTTGATCGCCGCCTTGGTCAGCATGTCGACGCACTTGCCGTATTCCGGCTTGCCGGTGCCTTCCATGATGCCAGCGATTTCCTTGAACTGTCGGCGCACTTCGAGCACCACCGAACCGGCGGCACGGCCGACGGCAAGCATGCCCAGCGCCCCGAACAGGTATGGCAGCAGGCCGCCGATGAACAGCCCGATCACTACGTACGGATTAGACAGCGAGAAGTCGATCTCCAGCCCGGCGAAGTACGGGAACTGCGTCGGATTGGCGCGGAAGAACGCCAGGTCCTGGGTGTAGGCGGCGAACAGCACCAGGGCGCCGAGGCCGGCCGAGCCGATGGCGTAGCCCTTGGTCACCGCCTTGGTGGTGTTGCCGACGGCGTCGAGGGCGTCGGTCGCCTTGCGCACGTCCTCTTCCAATTCCGCCATCTCGGCGATGCCACCGGCGTTGTCGGTGACCGGACCATAGGCGTCCAGCGCCACGACCATGCCAGCCAGCGCCAGCATCGCGGTGACCGCGATGGCGATACCGAACAGCCCGGCGAGCAGATAGGTCACCAGGATGGCGGCGCAGATGATCAGCGCCGGGATCGCCGTCGCCTCCATGGAGATGGCGAGGCCCTGAATGACGTTGGTGCCGTGGCCGGTCTTCGACGCCTCGGCGATCAGCTTGACTGGGCGGTACTGGGTGCCGGTGTAGTACTCGGTCACCCAGATGATCAGGCCGGTGACCACCAAGCCGACGATGCCGCAGAGGAACAGCGTCAAGCCGGTGAACGTCTTGCCGGCGACGGTGAACTGGGTGTCGAAACCAAGCACCCAGGCGGTGATCGGCAACAGCGCGATCCCCGAGACGACCGCACAGACGATGAAGCCCTTGTAGAGCGCGCCCATGATGCTGTTGTTGGAGCCGAGCTTGACGAAGAACGTCGAGATCACCGAGGCGATGATGCAGGCGCCGCCGATGGCCAGCGGATAGATCATGATGGCATCGAGGATGGCGTTGCCGGCAAAGAAGATCGAGCCCAGCACCATGGTCGCGACGACGGTGACGACATAGGTCTCGAACAGGTCGGCGGCCATGCCCGCGCAGTCGCCGACGTTGTCGCCGACGTTGTCGGCGATCACCGCCGGGTTGCGGGGATCGTCCTCGGGGATGCCGGCCTCGACCTTGCCGACCAGGTCGGCGCCGACGTCGGCGCCCTTGGTGAAGATGCCGCCGCCGAGACGGGCGAAGATCGAGATCAGCGACGCGCCGAACCCGAGGCCGACCAGCGGATCAATAAGCCCGCGGCCCGTGGCGCCCATGCCGAGAAGGATGGCGTAGTAGATGGCAATGGCGAGCAGCGCCAGCCCGGCAACCAGCATGCCGGTGACGGCGCCGGCCTTGAACGCGACTTCCAGTCCCTCACCAAGGCCACGGCGCGCGGCGTCGGCGACGCGGACATTAGAGCGGACCGAGATGTTCATACCGATGTAGCCGGCTGCACCCGAGAGCACCGCGCCGATGGCAAAGCCCAGCGACACCGTCCAGTCCATCGCAACCAACAGGATGACCGCGACGACGATTCCGACGATTCCGATCGTCGTGTATTGGCGGTTCAGATACGCGGCCGCCCCTTCCTGCACCGCGCCGGAAATTTGCTGCATACGCTCAGTGCCGGCACTGGCAGCGAGCACCGACCGGCTCGCATAAATACCGTACGCGAGCGCCAGGATGCCGCATACGACGACGAAAATGTGCACACCATCCATGGTTCATGGACCCCTTTTTTTTTCTGGAGGTGACCGGATTCACGGCGATGGCGGGTGAAATCCACCCATGCCGAATACGTCCCTCCCCCCAATCACACGGAAAGCCGGGCGGAAAATGCCAGATGCGCCGACATAAAGCAACAATAACTCGTTGCAATGCAGCAAAAAGCCATGTTGGCGGGAATATCGAAAGGCCGGCGCGAAAGTCTCACTTCGGTGGAGCGTCGACCACCGACTGCACAAGAACGTCGCCGATCACGCCCTTCCCGGCGATCTTGTCACCGACATATTGCAGCCGCGTTCGAATCGCTTCGATGTCCAGGCGTTCTTCCTTTTTCAACAGCCGCGGCACATAGCCGTGCATGTCGACCAGAAAGGCGTTGTTTATGCGCGGCAGAAGGTTCACGAGCACCTTCTCGTTCTCCGCCCCGGTGGTTTCGAGCTTGAGCTGGATATTCACCGTGCCGGCCAATTTATCGCCCTGAAACAACGGGATGATCAACGGGTCCAGGGCGACAAACCGTGGCGGCTCGGCCGGCGGGGCCTCTTCGCCGGCGGCATCCTCGCCTTCGGTCGCGAACATGGGCCCAATCCCCATGAATTTCATCGCTGCGACGGCGCCGCCGATCAGCACCAGCAGGAACACAATGGCGATGATGATTTTCTTCATTGTCGGACGAATGTGGCGGGAGTCATCGGGCGCGCGCCGGCAAGTGTTCCGGTTTTTTGCCGCGCCGGCAATCAGAAATGGCGATAGCCTCCTGCGGCGAAAGCAACATCCCGGCCGTCGGCGCCGATCACCCTGACCCGACCGTGCATGCCCGAAGCTGGCCTCGATATCGCGCCGATGGGTGTCAGCGGAACGCCGGTTTCGATGGCGATCTTTGCGACTGCGTCCCGCGTGTCCTTCGGCGCGGTGAACACGAGCTCGTAGTCGTCACCGCCGGTGAGCATAAGTTCCAACAGTTCGGGATCCCCGGCCAGTGCCGTCCGCGCCGCTCCGGAGAACGGTACGTTCGGCACCTCGATCTCGGCGCTAAGACCCGATGCCTCACAGATATGTCCCAGGTCGGCGACCAGTCCGTCGGAGATGTCCGCCGCGGCGCTGGCAATCCCAACGAGGTTCTCGCCGGATTGGAGCCGGGGGGTCGGCCGGCGGAAGCGTTCGATCAACGCCGCCCGGTGTTCGGGCGCGAGCGCGTGCAGCTTCCCCCGTTCCGCTTCGAGACCGAGTGCGGCATCACCGATCGACCCGGAGACGTAGACAAGATCTCCGTCACGGGCTCCGGAGCGCCGCATCTCGCGACCGGGTTCGATCCAGCCCAGCGCGGTCAGCGTCAGAGACAGCGGCCCCGGCACGGACACCGTATCGCCGCCAACCAAAGTGACGCCGAAAATGTCCTGATCCATCGACAAGCCTCGGGCGAATCCGGCGGCCCAGTCGTCCCGTTCCATCGACGCGAGGTCCCGGGGAAACGACAGCGATACCGTATAGACGGCAGGCGTCGCGCCCATCGACACAAGGTCCGACAGATTGACGCGGAGCAGCCTTGCGCCGACCGCCTCCGCCGGCATGGATTCAAGGAAATGCACGTCCGCAACCATGGTGTCGGTGGTGACGACGAGTGCACGGCCTTCGGGGACCCCCAGGACCGCCGCGTCGTCGGTCAAGCCGAAGGCGCCGGTTGCGTCGCGGGCGAGCGGCGCGAAATGGCGCGCGATGAGGTCGAATTCACTCCCCGGAGGCGGGCCGGCCATCGTCGTTTCTCCCTGCCTCGGGCGCCCGTGCCACGGTGGCGACACGGTCGAGAACCGCATTGACCAGCGCCGGCTCGTTGCCGCTGAAGAACGCGTGGGCGACGTCCAGATACTCGGTGATGACGACCTTTGTCGGCGTGTCGAGAGCCAGGAGTTCGAACGTGCCGGCGCGGAGGATGGAGCGCAGCAGCACTTCGAGCCGGTCGAGGCTCCAGTCCTTCGACAAGGCGGGCGCGATCAGCGCGTCGAGCTCCCCGGCCCGGGACGCGGTGCCGCGCACCAGTCCGGAGAGGAAGGCTTCGTCCGGGTCGGACAGCGGAGGCTCGTCCTCGACGGACCGCTTCCAGCGTTGCCCAATGAACTCGCCGAGCACCGGATCGGCGGCGGCTCCGGCGACATCCATCTCGTAGAGCGCCTGCACGGCGGCGAGCCGGGCGGCGCTCCGCCGACGTCCGAGGCGCGGCCTGTCGGCGGACCCCATCAGGGCACCAGGCCGAAACCGCGTTTGAGCTCCATCATGCGGAGACAGGCTTGGGCCGCGTCGGCCCCCTTGTTCTTCTCCGCTACCGAAGCACGCACTCGCGCTTGCTCGAATGTGTCGCAGGTCAGGATGCCGAACCCGAGAGCGAGATCGCTGTTCACAGCAAGATCCATCAAGGCCCGGCTCGCCTCGCGGCAGATGTGGTCGTAGTGGTCGGTTTCGCCACGAATCACGCAACCGAGCGCAATGAAGCCGCCGTAGCGGAGTGTCGACGATCGGGTCTCCATGGAGCGGACGGCGTAACGGATTGCCGCCGGCACTTCGAAAGTCCCCGGCACGGAAACGCGGTCGTAAGTCGTGCCGGCCTCGTCGAGGACGGCGATGGCGCCGCGGGCCATCTCGTCGGCAAGGTCCTCGTAGAACCGTGCCTCGACGATCAGTACATGCACGATAGCCTCCCCCGCCGTCGCGCCGGTCAATCCAGCCCGGATGTTTGGATCGGATGGTGGCCGGCGATTGTCAGGTCGTAGCCCTCAAGTCCGATGATCGTGCGCTTGGTATTCGACAGCAGGACCATCTCGCGAACGCCCAGATCGAGAAGGATCTGTGCGCCAACACCATAGTCGCGAAGCTGCGGCGGGCCGCTGTCGCTGCCGTCGAGCCGAGTACGCACCCGGTCCGAAAGCGCGGTCTTGTGGGGCTCGCGGATCAGCACGACCACCCCGCGTCCGGCTTCGCCAATCTGGCGCATCGCATCGTGAAGTTCGAAGTCCTTGCCCGAACCGCGATCGCCGAGAACGTCTTCGAGCACGTTCAGCGCGTGCATACGGACGAATACTGGACCATCGGCCGTGAGGTCCCCTTTGACCAGGGCAATGTGCTCGGCATAGGCGACTCGGTTGACGTACACATACATGCGGAACTCGCCGCCGAACCGGCTGTCGAGCGTCGTCTCCATGGTTCGCTCGACGATGCGGTCGTGGCGCAGCCGATAGGCAATGAGATCAGCGATGGTTCCAACTTTCAGGCCGTGGAATTGGGCGAACTTTACCAGATCCGGCATCCGCGCCATGGTGCCGTCGTCGTTCATGATCTCGCAGATCACGCCGGACGGATTGAGTCCCGCCAACCGGGCGACATCGACAGCCGCCTCGGTGTGTCCGGCGCGGACCAGGCAGCCGCCGTCGCGGGCTTCGAGTGGAAACACGTGACCGGGCGTCGTGATGTCGTCCTTGCCCTTGGTCTGGTCGATGGCGACGGCGATGGTCCGAGCCCGGTCGGAAGCGGAGATGCCGGTTGTCACGCCCTCGCGCGCCTCGATGGAAATGGTGAACGCGGTCTCGTGGCGCGACGCGTTGCGCCGCGCCAGTGCCGGCAGGTTGAGCTCGCGTATCCGCCCGCGGTCCAGCGCCAGGCAGATGAGCCCGCGGCCGTGCTTGGCCATGAAGTTGATCGAGTCCGGCGTCGCCATTTGCGCCGGGATGACCAGATCACCCTCGTTCTCGCGGTCCTGGTCGTCGACGAGCACGAACATCCGCCCATTGCGGGCGTCCTCAATGATCTCGTCGATGGTGGACAGGAACTCCGTTCCCGACATGCCTTCAGTCCCTTTCGAGAAGGCGCGCAACATACCGCGCCAGCATGTCGATTTCCATATTCACACGATCGCCGGGCCTGATCAGCCCGAGGGTCGTCACCGCCAGCGTGTGGGGGATGATGTTGACGCCGAAGCGCGTGCCCGCGACCTCGTTGACCGTCAGCGAAACGCCGTCGAGCGCAACCGACCCCTTCGGTGCGACATAACGGGCGAGATCATCCGGCGCCTCGAAAACCAGGCGCCGCGAGTCTCCCTCCGGTTCGGACGATACCAGGGTCGAGACGCCATCGACATGACCCGAAACAATGTGTCCGCCAAGTTCGTCGCCCAGACACAACGCCCGCTCGAAATTGACCGGGGTACCCTCGGTCCAGCCGCCCATGGTCGTCCGCGCCAGCGTCTCCGCCGAGACCGACACCGCAAACCAGCCGGAGCCGCGATCGATCACCGTCAGGCACACACCCGAGCACGCGATCGAGGCGCCCATCGCCACGTCCTCGGTGTCGTAGGCCGTAGCGAACTCGAAGCGGGTGTCCCCGCCGGCAACCACGGCGCGTACGGTCCCGCGGTCGGTGACGATTCCGGTGAACACGCGGACTTCCCCCGATCCCGACCTCAGCCGCCGACGCGAAACGTGCTCAACAGATCGCCGGCGATGGCTTGGGTCCCGGCGAAGACGAAGCCCGGAGCTGCGTCGACGGTCTCGACGCCGAGGGCCGCCGCTGCCGGTATGCCGTCCGCGCCGATCACGCGCGGGGCATGGAACCAGGCTACGCGATCCACCAGTTCGGCGGCAAGAAATGCGGCGGCGACGGTCCCTCCCCCTTCGATCAAAACCCGGGTGATCCCCTCCTCGGCGAGCACCTCGGCGACGGCTGCCGGGGCGGGCCAGCCATCATCGTTCGCCTCGACGCGCATCACCCGAACACCCAGGGCCTCGAGCGCCTCGACGCGATCGGCCGGGGCCGCGATTGTCGTGAACAGCCACGTGGGCACATCGGCGGCGGTGCACGCCAACACCGAACCGGCCGGCAACCGAGCGGTGGAATCAAGCACGACACGGACCGGGGATCGCGCCTCGAGGCCCGGCAGGCGGCAGGTCAATGCCGGGTCGTCGGCCATTGCCGTGCTGATGCCGACAATGACCGCGTCGTGATCGGCACGCAGACGGTGGGCTGTGGCGCCCGCCGGAGCGCCGGTGATCCAGCGGCTGTCGCCGGCGGCGGTGGCGATGCGCCCGTCCAGCGACGAAGCGATCTTAAGGGTAAACAGCGGCCGCCCGTGCATGAGACGCAACTGGTACCCGGCATTGATTTCGGCCGCCTCGTCGGCGCAGACGCCTTCGACGATCTCGATGCCAGCCGACCGCAGCCAGGCGGTGCCCTTGCCGGAGACCCGCGGATCGGGGTCCTCGATGGCAATGACGGCGCGGGCGATCCCGGCGTCGATCATCGCCTCGGCGCAGGGGGGCGTTTTGCCGACATGGCTGCAGGGTTCAAGGGTGACGTAGGCATCGGCGCCCTTCGCGGCTTTACCCGCGCGCCGGATGGCCTCGGTTTCGGCATGGGGACGGCCACCTGGCTGGGTCCAACCTCGGCCGACAATCCGGCCGTCGCGGACTAGCGTGCATCCGACGGCCGGATTGGGCCAAGCCGTTCCGAGGGCACGCCGCGCAAGCCTCAACGCGACCTCCATGTAGCGAAGGTCATCGCCGGGCGTCGCCGGGCGATGCGAACCAGACTGCGGCTTAGCTGTCGGCACCCAGGTTACCCACGAAGTCCTCGAAGTCCTTGGCCTCGCGGAAGTTGCGATAGACCGACGCAAACCGCACGTACGCGACCTGGTCGAGTTGGGCAAGCTGGTCCATGGCCATCTCGCCGATGACCTTCGACGGAATTTCCGTCTCGCCGAGGGTTTCGAGGCGGCGTTGGATGCTGTTGACGATCCGCTCGACGCGGTCTTCTTCGACCGGCCGCTTGCGCAGCGCGATGCGCAATGACCGGGACAGCTTCTCGCGGTCAAACGGTGTCTTTTCGCCGCCCTTCTTGACCACCGTCAGTTCGCGCAGATAGACGCGTTCGAATGTCGTCCAGCGCGCACCACAAGCCGGACAATATCGCCGCCGCCGGATCGCCGCATTGTCCTCCGTCGGGCGGGAATCCTTAACCTGTGTGTCTTCGTGACCGCAGAATGGGCATCGCATGGGCCGTGATACCCCCCCCTGTTCGCCGGTATTCCCGGTCTGACTACCCGCTTCCCGACGCGACTATAGGTCCGCGTAAACGGGAAACCGGCGGCACAACGCCACCACCTGCTCGCGGACCGCAGCTTCGGCTGCGCCATTGTCGTCGGGATGTTCGCCGAGGCCATCGAGAACGTCGCTGATCAGCTCACCGACCTGGCGGAACTCGGCCGGACCGAAACCGCGGGTGGTTCCCGCCGGCGTGCCGAGCCGGATGCCCGACGTGATCGTCGGTTTCTCGGGATCGAAGGGAATGCCGTTCTTGTTGCACGTCAGATTGGCCCGCCCCAGGCTTGCTTCGGCGTCCTTGCCGGTAACACCCTTGGGGCGGAGGTCGACGAGCATCAGGTGCGTATCCGTGCCGCCTGAAACGATGTCCAGGCCACGCTCCACGAGCGTTGCCGCAAGCACCTTGGCATTTTCGACAACCGTTTTCGCGTAGGACTTGAACTCGGGAGTCAGCGCCTCGCCAAGTGCGACCGCCTTGGCGGCGATCACATGCATCAGGGGCCCGCCCTGAAGTCCCGGGAACACGGCCGAGTTGATCTTCTTGCCGAGTTCTGGGTCGTCGGTAAGGATCATCCCGCCCCGCGGACCGCGCAGGGTCTTGTGGGTGGTTGTCGTCACGACGTGAGCGTGCTCCAGCGGGCTCGGATGAACGCCTGCCGCAACCAAACCGGCGAAGTGCGCCATGTCGACAACGAAGTAGGCGCCGACGGAATCGGCGATGGCGCGGAAACGGGCGAAATCGATGATGCGGGGATAGGCCGAACCGCCCGCAACAATGACCTTGGGCTTGTGCTCCGCCGCCAGCCGTTCGATCTCGTCGAAATCGATCAATGCGTCTTGGCGCCGGACACCGTATTGCACGGCGTTCAGCCACTTGCCGGACTGCGACGGCGGCGCGCCATGGGTGAGGTGCCCGCCCGCCGCCAGCGACATGCCGAGCAGGGTTTCCCCCGGCTGCATCAGCGCCAGGTAGACGGCGCCGTTGGCCTGTGCACCTGAGTGCGGCTGCACGTTGGCGAAAGCGCAGCCGAACAGCTTGCAGGCCCGCTCGATCGCCAACGCTTCGACGACGTCCACATGCTCGCATCCGCCGTAGTACCGGCGTCCGGGATACCCTTCGGCATATTTGTTGGTCATCACCGACCCCTGGGCCTCGAGCACGGCACGCGAGACGACGTTCTCGGACGCGATCAGTTCGATGTGTTCCTGCAGGCGTCCGACCTCGCCGCGGATCGCGTCCTGGACGCCAGGGTCGACGTCGCCCAGGTGAGCATCGAAGAACCGGTCCTGGAAGCTGCTTGGATATGCGGAATTGGCGACGGTCATGGCTGGTCGATCCCGATGAAGCATTAAGAGGGTTGAGACAGCTTGGCGACCCGCTGCACGTGGCGGCCGCCTTCGAAGGGCGTGGCGAGGAAGACCTTCAGGCAATCGCGGGCGACGTCGGCACCGACCATCCGCCCTCCGAAACAAATGACGTTGGCGTCGTTGTGTTCCCGGGCGAGGCGCGCGCCGAGGGCGTCGTGGATGAGTGCGGCGCGGACTTCCGGATAGCGGTTGGCGGCCATGCTGATGCCGATGCCGCTACCACACACCAGCACTCCGCGATCCACCTTCCCGGTCCGCAAGGCCGACGCAACGGCGTATCCGTAGTCCGGATAGTCGACCGAGTCCGGACCATCCGTCCCCAGGTCGACAATCTCGTAGCCGAGCCCCGTCAACTCGTCCTTGAGGACGGACTTCAGGTCATAGCCGGCGTGGTCACAGGCGATGGCGATGCGGTTCGAAGACATGTTCGCGCGGGTGTTCTGTGAGCCAAATAGGCTGGGTGGCGCAAAGGCGGACTAGATACCATATGTCGGTTCGCCGCGCCACCCCGCCACAAGTTCTCGCTCGGATACGAGAATGCGACGCGACGGCGATCCGGCGCCGCATTGCTCACGACTGACGCAGTATCGGTAAACGTCTCGTCGATATCGGCAAGATCGACGGTAAAGGCGACCGGCCATGCCTCCCGGGAAACCAACAATGTTTATTGGTTATCAGCCGGCCATCATTGGTCCGCATGTTGGTGGCAGGGCCGTGAAATCTGTCACGCCGTGTCAGAGGCAAATTCCGTTCCGAAGTTTTTTATTGTCGCTGTCGCGGCGCAATAAAATTCATTACTCGAACTACAGGATTTTCCAATTGACACAGACAAAACATCCTGCGTTATATACGATCATCATTAAATTCAAGTAGGGGCGGGTCTAGCGTCAATGAGCAAAGAAATCACCGAAAAGCTGTTCAGGGACGATGTCTTGCGGATGGCGGTCGATGTCGTGGCCGCCTATGTCAGCAACAATGAAGTCTCAACCGGACAGATCCCCGACGTCATTCACAGCGTGTTCAACTCTCTGAGCGGCCTTGAGGGCGCACCGTCCGACGACAAAGCAGAGGCCCAGAAACCGGCGGTTCCCGTACGCAAGTCGGTGAATCCCGACTTCATCGTCTGCCTCGAAGACGGCAAGAAGCTGAAGATGCTGAAACGGCATCTGCGGACGATATACAACATGACCCCCGAAGAGTACCGCGCCAAATGGAACCTGCCGCCCGACTATCCCATGGTCGCGCCGAACTATGCGCGCCAGCGGTCCGAGTTCGCCAAGAAGATCGGCCTCGGGCGCAAGGCGGGCGAAGGCGCAAAGCGCGGACGGGGCAAGCGTTAAGCATTTCCGAGCGATCGTTCAAGGATTTCCGAGCGATCGTTCAAGGATTTCCGAGCGATCGTTCAAGGATTTCCGAGCGATCGTTCAAGGATTTCCGAGCGATCGTTCAAGGATTTCCGAGCGATCGTTCAAGGATTTCCAAAAGGCCGCGTCAGCGGCCTTTTCTTTTTTCCTGCGCAATTGGATCTGGCAAAGAAAAGGCCTGGCGACCGATGGCCGCCGGGCCTCCGAAACGGTGTTCGCGACGGCCAGTTACTGGACGTAGTCGTACTTGCCGGCCTTCCACTCGTAGAACACGTAGCCAGGCGCGGTGACGTCACCCTTGCCGTCAAATCCGATCATTCCGAGCACCGTGTCGAACTTGTTGGCGCGAAGCGACTTGATCATCGCGTCGGTGTCGGTGGTGCCGGCCTTCTCGGCGGCCTGCGCCCAAGCCTGGATGGCACCGTACGTATAGAGCACGTAACCCTCCGGCTCGATGCCCTTGTCGCGGAACCGCTTGACGACCGGGGCCGCGACCGGGTTCTTGCGCGGATCGGGGCTGAAGGTCATCAGCGTGCCCTCGCCGGTCGGACCGGTGATCTTCCAGTACTCGTCGGTGACCAGCGCGTCGCCCGAGATGAGCTGCGGCTTATAGCCCTGCTCGTGGGCCTGACGGATCATCAGGCCGGCTTCGGTGTGATAGCCGCCGACATAGATGACGTCGACGCCGGCGCCTTTCATCTTCGAGACCAGTGCCGTGTAGTCCTTTTCGCCAGCGGTGTAGGCCTCGTACATGGTCTCTTTCATGCCACGGGCCTTGTACTGCTTCAGGGTCTCGTCGGCGAGGCCCTTGCCGTAGGCGGTCTTGTCGTGGATGAAGGCGACCTTCTTGCCCTTGAAGTTGTCGGCCAGGTAGTTGCCGGCAACGGTGCCCTGCTGGTCGTCACGGCCGCAGGTGCGGAAGACGTTGTCGCCGCCCTCTTCGGTGAGCTTCGGGTTGGTCGACGCCGGGGAGATCTGCAGGATGCCCTCCTCGGTATAGACCTGAGATGCCGGGATCGACGAGCCCGAGCAGAAATGGCCGGCCATGAAGACAACGCCTTCGCTGGCCACCTTGTTGGCCACCGCCACCGCCTGTTTGGGGTCGCAGGCATCGTCTTCGACGAACAGCTTCAACTGCTGTCCGAGGACGCCGCCGGCCGCGTTGAGGTCGGCCACCGCCATCTCGGCGCCGTTCTTCATCTGCTCACCAAATGTCGCATACTGGCCAGTCATCGGACCAGCCGTCGCAATCATGATGTCGGCCTTCGCGGCGCCGAATCCGAACGCAGCCAACGCAGCCGCCGCCACGAACGCAAGTTTGGGGTGTTTCATGTCGTTACCTACCTCCCTCCGGAGAACTATGGGATGGGCCCGAATACATGCTGAAAGCCCGCGCCGTTATGCCAAGGGCTTCATCACCCTTTGACAAGGTGAACGTAGCCTAACATGCGGAGAGATTGTGACAATACTGTGATTTGGCGACAGGAAATTTGCTGCCGCGGTTCGTAAGCGACGGATTGGAAACGACTGTCAGTGCTTGGACCGCCAACCGAACAAACCGGCACGGTCGTAGAGCCATGGATACTGACTCACCATCCTGCGGGCACGGTTGAGACGGAAGGCGAATGCCGCGACCGCCAGGATGATTCCGGTGTCGATGGCGTATCCGGTCGCCGACAGCAAGACGTCGTCGAACAGGGCGAAGGCGAGGAACCGCTCGCCGAAACCGAGAAGCAGGATGTAGACGATCATCAGCCAGAACGGCTGCCACGTGTTGGCGGCGCCTTGCCCCGTCATGTACGCGGCATAGACGGCAAGCAACACGAAAATGATGCCGAAGATCCAGATCTCGGACGTGACAGCCTGGATCATCCGTGCCCGCCTTCCAGGTAGGCCGCGCGAACCTCTGGATTCTCGAGGAGCTCGCGGCCCGTGCCGGTCAAATTGATCACGCCGTTGACCATCACGTAACCCCGGTGTGCCAAACGCAGAGCGTGAAACGCATTTTGCTCGACGAGGAACACCGTGACCCGCTGCCTTTGGTTGATTTCCTTGATCACGCGGAAGATCTGCTTGACCACCATTGGCGCGAGGCCGAGAGAGGGCTCGTCGAGAAGCAGGAGGCGGGGTCGGCTCATCAGCGCCCTGGCGATGGCCAGCATCTGCTGCTCGCCGCCCGAAAGCGTCCCGCCGCGCTGATCGCTGCGTTCCTTGAGGATCGGGAACAAATCGAACACCTGATCCAGGTTCTCGTCGAAATTTTCGGCCGGCGCGGTGATCGAGCCCATCTGCAGGTTCTCCATCACCGTCATGCGGGGAAAGATCCGCCTCCCTTCCGGCGCCTGGGCGATGCCCGAGCCGATAATCTGGTGCGTCGGCCGGTGGGTGATGTCTTCGCCGTCGAAGACGACGGTTCCCGAAGACGCCCGCGGATTGCCACAGATGGTCATCAAGAGGGTCGACTTGCCGGCGCCGTTGGCGCCGATCAGGGTGACGATCTCGCCTTCGTCGACGGTCACGTCGACGCCGCGCAGCGCCTGGATGTTGCCATAGTATGTGTTGACGCCGGAGACCGAGAGCATCACCGGGCCTCCTCGTCGCGCGCGAGGTCACGGGCGACCTCCTCGGGAAGTTCCTCGTCCTCCTCCTCGCCGAGATAGGCGCGGATCACCGCCGGATCGTTGCGCACCTGATGGGGCGTGCCGTCGGAGATCTTGCGTCCGTAGTCGAGCACGACAATGTGATCGGAGATCTCCATCACCACGTTCATGTCGTGCTCGATCAGCAGAACGCCAATCTTGTGCTCGTCACGGATATATTGGAGCAGCCGGTTCAGCTCGGCGGACTCGCGGGGGTTGAGGCCGGCGGCCGGCTCATCCAGGCACAGCAGCACCGGTTCGGTGCACATCGCCCGGGCGATCTCCAGGCGGCGTTGATCGCCATAGGGCAAGTTGCCGGCATCCCAGTCGGCGCGATCGGTTAGGCCCGTGCGGTCGAGCCAGTAGCGGGCAATGTCGACGGCATCGGCTTCGGCGCGCTTGTATGACGGTGCGTCGAACAGCCCCGTAACGGTGAAACCGGACGCCCGCATCAGCTTGTTGTGCTGGGCGACAATCAGGTTCTCCAGCACCGACATGGCGCTGAACAGGCGGATGTTCTGGAACGTCCGCGCGACGCCCGCCTTCATCGGGATGGTGTATCCCTCCATGCGCTCCAGCAGGAACGGACCCTTCGCCGGATGATTGAGGGTCAGCCGCCCGACGGTCGGCTCGTAGAATCCGGTGAGGCAGTTGAACACCGTCGTCTTGCCGGCACCGTTGGGGCCGATGATGGCGGAGATTTCCCGGTTGGCGGCATCGAACGACACGTCGTCAATGGCGACGAGGCCGCCGAATCGCATGGTCAGGTGCTCGACGCTCAACAGCGGCGCATTGGGGTCCAGTTGCGGCTGGGCGGCGCTCATGTTCGCGCCTCGGCGGCGGACGGTGCTCTGGAAACGTCGTCGCCGCCGCCTTTGTCCGGCACGCGGATCGTCGGTTCGCGATGCGCCAGCAGTCCGGCCGGCCGCCAGACCATGATCAGCACCATGGCGGCGCCAAACGCCAGCATGCGGTACTGCTGGAGCTCACGGAAAAACTCCGGCAGCCCGATGAGGATGATCGCCGCCAGCACGACGCCGATCTGGCTGCCGAAGCCGCCGAGCACGACGATCGCCAGGATCACCGCGGATTCGATAAAGGTGAAACTCTCGGGGCTTATAAATCCCTGGCGGGTGGCGAAGAACGACCCTGCGAATCCGCCGAACATGGCGCCGATGGCGAACGCTGTCAGCTTGGTGTTGCGGGGATTGATGCCGAGCGAGCGGCAGGCGATCTCGTCCTCGCGAAGCGCCTCCCAGGCACGGCCGACGGGCAGCTTACGAATACGCATGGTGAACAGGTTGGTGATCAGCGCCAGCGCCAGGATCAGGTAGTAGAGGAAGACGATACGGTCGACGGGCGAATAGGTGAGGCCGAAGACGCTGTGGAACGTGTCGACGCCCTCGGGCGCACTGCGAGCGAAGGGCAGGCCGAAGAAGGACGGCCGCGGAATCCCGGAGATGCCGTCCGGGCCGTTGGTGAACTCGTACCAGTTCAACAGGATGACCCGGATCATCTCGCCGAAGCCGAGGGTGACGATGGCAAGGTAGTCGCCCCGCAACCTCAACACCGGAAAGCCGAGGACAATGCCGGCGGTTGCCGCCATGAGACCGGCGAACGGCAGGCAGATCCAGAAACCGACACCGAACTCCGTCGCCAACAAGGCGTAGCTGTAAGCACCGACGGCGTAAAACGCCACGTAGCCGAGGTCGAGCAGGCCGGCAAGGCCGACGACGATGTTCAACCCCCAGCCCAGCATGATGTAGGTGACGACCAGAATTGCGATGTCGAGGAGCCGGCGATCGACCTTTGGCAGGAACGCCACCTCCGGCGCATAGGTCAGCATCGGAAATGCCAGGGCGACGACGAGCAGCACCGGCCCCAGGAATCGGGCCGCCCGCTGCACCTTGGCGCCGAGGGCGTCCATCGCCTCCTCGCGGTCGGCGGCGGTCTTCGCCGATACTCCGGTATGGCGCAACGCCCATACGGCGCGCAAAGTGAAGGCGCTCGCGATGATGGCGAGGATCCAGTTCACCACATCATCGTTGAACGGCAGGTAGGTCTTGAAGACCGCGGCCATTTCTTCTTCCGCCAGTTCGAAGCCGATCACCAACACCAGCATCGCCAACGCTGCCGGGGCGACGATCACCAGCGCCGGAAGCGGACGTTCCTCGCGCATCAGGACCATCGCCAACCGGCCGAAGAAGCCGATACCAGTGACGATGAACGTGTCGATCCAACGGGTGTCGATGACGAGGCCGCCGGGGACGTCGCGGGTGTAGAACGCCACCATGCCGACACCGAGGCCGAACATCACCAGTGCGATGAACGCGCATTCCTTGAGCACAGCCGGAAGGTCGAGCGGCGGGCGTTCCGGCACGGTAGTGGGATCGGCCACGGCGTCAGACCTTCTCGATGTCCGGTTTGCCGAGGAGGCCGGTGGGGCGGAAAATCAGCACCAGGACGAGGATCGAGAACGCCGCCACGTCCTTGTACTCGACGGTGAAATAGCCCGACCAGAAGGCTTCGATCAGGCCGATCAGCAGGCCGCCGAGCATGGCGCCCGGAAGCGAACCGATGCCGCCCAAGACCGCCGCGGTGAACGCTTTAAGCCCGGCGAGGAAGCCGATGTAGAAATCGATGACGCCATAATTCAACAGGAAGATCAGGCCGGCCACGGAGGCCAACGAGGCGCCCATGATAAAGGTCAACGAGATGGTCTTGTTAACGTCGATGCCGATCAGCGCCGCCATGCCGCGGTCCTGCTCGCAGGCGCGCTGGGCGCGGCCGAGCGCAGTCCGCGCGATGATCAGTGTGAACACGACCATCAGCACCACCGTCAGCGCCCAAATGAACATGTGGAGGTAGCTGATCGAGACGATGAACCCGTCGGCCCGCTCCATGATCTTGACTCCGCCGCTGAACAGCGGCTGCATCGGTTTGACCCGCGGGCTCTGAAGAAGCTGTACGTAGTTCTGCAGGAAAATGGACATGCCAATGGCGGTAATCAGCGCCGCCAGCCGGGGCGAACCGCGCAGCGGCTTGTAGGCCACACGCTCCAGCGTCCAGCCATAGATCGACGTCAGCACCATGGTGACGACTAGCGTCAGCAGAAGCGCGAACGGGACCCAGGTGATCCCGAACATGCCCAACACCATCAGCGTCAGCAGGCAGACGAACGAGCCGATCATGAAGATCTCGCCGTGGGCGAAATTGATCATGCCGATGATGCCGTAGACCATCGTGTAGCCGATGGCGATCAGTCCGTAGATGGCGCCGAGGGTCAGGCCGTTGATGAGCTGCTGGGCGAAGTATTCCATAGGCGCGAATCCGTCCTCGGTGCGACGTTCAATAGGAGCCGGATACGGCGGTGGAGTAATGTTCGCGGCTCGCGGCGCGGCATCGGAATCGCCGCCCTGTCGCCGTGTCCACTAGACGCACGATGATGCCGCTCCCCTCTCTCTTTTCACGTCCCTGTTTCGCTGCCCGTCTGCGCGGGCCGGCGTTGGAGTGGTCGCTGCGTCGCCCCGGATGCGGTGACGTTTCCGCGTTTTTGACGGGGCGCATGGTGTCGCCGTGCGACAGATGTATGTCAAGGAAAAAAGGGGGAGCGGCGGTGTCGAAAGCCGCCAGATCGGTCAGCCTTCGCCGCGCGCCGCCTTCTGCTTTTTGGCGATGACGAAGGCGAGCTTGCGGATGGCGAGGCGTTTCAACGTCTCCTCGCCGTAGCTGGGATCGCCGACCATGACGATCTCGGTGTTGGTGGCAGGGTCCACCGCGACAACACGGGCTGTACGGCCAACCGTCTGGATCTCGAACAGCACTTCTTCGAGGTGCACCCCTTCGGGCAGCTTCACACCCCGGATGGTCGCCAACGGCCCCTCCTCCGCGCCGTCGTGGCGGACGGTTGCTACATGTTGCGGCGATACTGGCCGCCGACCTCGAACAAGGCCTGAGTGATCTGGCCCAGGGACAGCACGCGCACCGCGTCAACCAATGTCGCGAACATATTGCCGCCCGTCGTGGCGGTTTCCTGCAGGCGGCGGGTCATCGCCGCCGCCGCGTCGGCGTTGCGCTCTTGGAACGCCGCAAGGCGGCTGAGCTGGCTCTGCTTTTCTTCTTCGGTGGCGCGCACCAGTTCCGGCGTCGGCAAGGTTTCGCCCTGGGGATTAATGAAGGTGTTGACGCCAACGATCGGGTAGCTGCCGTCATGCTTCTGGCGCTCGTAGTAGAGGGATTCCTCCTGGATCTTGCCGCGCTGATAGCCGGTCTCCATGGCGCCGAGCACGCCGCCGCGCTCGGCGATCCGTTCGAACTCCTGCAGCACCGCCTCTTCGACCAGGTCGGTCAACTCGTCGATGACAAAGGAGCCCTGGTTGGGGTTCTCGTTCTTGGCCAGGCCCCATTCGCGATTGATGATCAGCTGGATCGCCATGGCCCGGCGCACGCTCTCGGCCGTCGGCGTCGTGATCGCCTCGTCGTAGGCGTTGGTGTGCAGGCTGTTGGTGTTGTCATAGATGGCGAGCAGCGCCTGCAGGGTCGTGCGGATATCGTTGAAGCCGTATTCCTGGGCGTGCAGCGACCGGCCCGACGTCTGGGTGTGGTACTTGAGCTTCTGGGAGCGTTCGTTGGCGCCGTACTTGAAGCGCATCGCCGTCGACCAGATGCGCCGCGCGACCCGCCCCATGACGGTGTATTCGGGGTCCATGCCGGCCGAGAAGAAGAATGACAGGTTCGGGCCGAAGTCGTCGATGTGCATGCCGCGGGCAAGGTAGGCTTCGACGTAGGTGAAGCCGTTGGCCAGCGTGAAGGCGAGCTGGCTGATCGGGTTCGCTCCGGCTTCGGCGATGTGGTAGCCGGAGATCGACACCGAATAGAAGTTCCTGACCCGGTTGTGGACGAAGAACTCCTGGATGTCGGCCATCATCCGGAGCGCGAACTCCGTCGAGAAGATGCAGGTGTTCTGTCCCTGGTCCTCCTTGAGGATGTCGGCCTGCACCGTACCGCGCACGTTCTCCCAGACCCATTCGGCGACCTTCTCGGCCTCTTCGTCGGTGGGCGCGCGGCCGTTCTCGGTCTCGAAGCGGGCAAGCTGCTGGTCAATGGCGGTGTTGAAGAACATCGCCAGGATCGCCGGCGCCGGTCCGTTGATGGTCATCGACACCGAGGTCGTCGGTTCGCACAGGTCGAAGCCGTCATAGAGCGCCTTGACGTCGTCCAGGGTGGCGATGGAGACGCCTGAGTTGCCGACCTTGCCGTAGATGTCTGGGCGCGGGTCCGGATCGAATCCGTAGAGCGTGACAGAGTCGAAGGCCGTCGACAGCCGCGTTGCGGGGGCGTCCTTTGACAGGAACTTGAACCGGGCGTTGGTGCGGAACGGATCGCCCTCGCCAGCGAACATTCGCGTGGGGTCTTCGTTCTCGCGCTTGAAGGCGAAGACGCCGGCGGTGTACGGAAAGTCACCGGGAACATTCTCGCTCAACAGCCAGCGGAGCACCTCGCCGTCGTCGCCGTAGCGCGGCAGAGCGACCTTGGGAATGCGCGTCCCCGAGAGGGTCGTCGTGTAGAGCGCTGTGCGGGTCTCTCGGTCACGCATGCGCACAACGTATTCGTCGGCCGAGAGGGTTTCCCGAACCGTCGGCCACATCTCCAGCAGCTTCCGGCACCGGGGATCAAGGGAGTCCTCGCGTTCGGCAACCAACCGCTCCAGAGCCTCGGCCGCCGATCCGTCGCCGGCTTCGGCGAGCATGCGGCGGCTCTCACGCAGCTGCTGGCGCTCGCGGGCGATGGCCACCTGCTTGGCCGACTCGGCGTGGTAACCGCGCACCGTCTCTGCGACCTCGGCGAGATAGCGCCGCCGGTCGGCCGGCACGATCCCTGCTCCGGGCTTGGAGCACTTCGCGGCGGCCGGAGGCGCCGCACTTTGCCAGGCGCCGAGCCCGCGGTCGTTGAACTGGCGGACGATCTCCAGATAGAGGCCGCTGATGCCCTCGTCGTTGAACCGCGACGCGATGGAGCCGAACACCGGCATCTCGTCGGGAGCGGCGGAGAAGGCTTCCCGATTTCTCTGGATTTGCTTGGAAACATCGCGCCACGCATCCTCGGCGCCGCGTCGGTCGAACTTGTTGATCGCCACGACATCGGCGAAATCGAGCATGTCGATCTTTTCGAGTTGGCTTGCGGCGCCGAACTCGGGTGTCATCACATAGAGGGACAGATCGACGTGCAGGACGATCCCGGCGTCGCCCTGGCCGATACCTGGCGTCTCGACGATCACCAGGTCGAAGCCGGCCGCCTTGGTGGCGGCAATCATGTCGGGCAACGACCCCGGCACTTCGGCGCCGGCGCCGCGGGTGGCGATCGAGCGCATGTAAACGCCGTCGCCGAAATCCGCGTTCATGCGGATGCGGTCGCCGAGCAGCGCGCCGCCCGTCTTGCGCCGCGACGGATCCACCGCCAGCACGGCGATGCGCGGCTCGTCCGAATACAGCCGGAACCGCCGGATCAGTTCATCCGTAAGAGAGGATTTGCCGGCGCCGCCCGTACCCGTGATGCCGAGCACCGGCACCACGTGACGGCGGTGGGCCATGGCGTGCAACGCCTCGCGCCGGGCTTCGTCAACGGTTCCTGACTGTAAGCCGGTGAGCACCCGGGATAGTATTCGGGCATTGCCGTCGAAGAGGCCGTCGAGATCGTCGGGCTGCGCCACCGCGAGGTCGAAATCGGCGGTGCGCACCATATCCTCGATCATCCCCTGCAGACCCATGATGCGTCCGTCCTCGGGGCTGTAGATGCGGGCGACACCGTAGTCGTGCAGCTCGTCCATTTCTTCCGCGACGATGACGCCGCCGCCGCCGCCAAAGACCTTGATCTCTGAGCCGCCGCGCTCGCGCAGCAGATCGATCATGTACTTGAAGAACTCGACATGTCCGCCCTGGTAGGAACTGAGGGCGATGCCCTGCACGTCTTCCTGCAGAGCGGCGGTCACGACGTCGTCGACCGAGCGGTTGTGCCCGAGATGGATGACCTCGGCTCCGGCGCCCTGGAGGATTCGGCGCATGATGTTGATGGAGGCGTCGTGGCCGTCGAACAGGCTGGCGGCGGTAACGAAGCGGACCGGGTTGCGCGGCCGATAGCTCTTTCGCGTCGAGCGAGGTTGGTCGGGTGCTTTCGCGGGTGTCTTGGATTTCTGAACGGCGGGTGCGTCGTCTGGCACGAGTAACCTCCACAGGGCGTGTCGCCGCCGCCCGGCCTCTTCCGCGCCGGGCGAGTCCGGCCAATCGGAGATTCTCCCAGGTCCGCAGCGGCAACGCAACAGGACCACCGAACCGGCGGCCTCTAAGTTTCCGTTTACGTAAACGTCAACTTACCCGAACCGGCCCCTCGGGTAAAGGGACTCCGTTGCCTATCGGCAAGCCCCTTGGAAAGTCAGTGGAAAAATTGCCGTACCGCTAGTGGTCCCGGATTTTCCGGACCCAAGTGATCGCCTCGTCGGGCGGCATCGGCGGCGCATATAGATATCCCTGTCCTTGCCGGCATCCGAGGGCCCGAAGCCGATCTTGCTGGTCGATGGTTTCGATCCCTTCGGCGACCGTGCCGAGATTCATCGACTCGGCGAGTCCGACGATGCTTCGGACCACCTTTTCGCTGGTTTCCGACGCGAGCACGCTGTCGACGAACGAGCGGTCGATCTTCAGGACACTGAACGGGAACTGGATCAGATAGCTCAGACTGGAATAGCCGGTTCCGAAGTCGTCCAACGTCAGCCCGACGCCCATCTCGACGAGCCGCGACACCACCATCCGCGCTGTCGAGGAATCGAAGATCAGCGTGCTTTCCGTGACCTCGACCTGGAGCCGTCGGGGGTCCAGGCCGGCGTCCCACATCGCCTGCTCAACGCCGGTTACGATGCCGAAATCTCGGAACTGCCGGCTCGAAAGGTTGACGCTCATGGACAAGGGCACGTTGCCGAGCTCGGCATCAGCCTGCTTGAGGAAAGCTGCGGCGAGACCGAACACGTGCCGGTCGAGGGGGACGATCAGGCCGCTCTTCTCCGCGAGATCGGCAAAGACCTCGGGCGCCATGATTCCGCGCGCGGGATGGCGCCAACGCACCAGGGCTTCGAAACCGACCGGCATGACGCCGGCCGGGCTGTTTCCGCGCAGCGCGACGACTGGTTGATAGAACGCCTCGAACTGTCCCTCGGCAATGGCATCCTCGACTTCCCGCTCGCGCAGCAAATCGCCGTAGGCTCCAAGTGCCGCCGTCGGATTGTTCTCCGGAGCGGTCAGCCCCTGACGGAGGGCGGCGGAATCGCCTTCGGCCAAAAGAACCGCCTCGGTGCCGCGGAACCGGCGCATCAGGGTCCGGACGATGCGGGCTATCACCGGATCGGCCTGGTCGAGCCGGTCGAGAAGCTGGTGCCGCTTGATGACCGCCACCTCGGTTTCCTCGGCGGCGATCGCCGTCGCCGACCGGGGGCTGTCGTCGATGATCGCCATCTCGCCGATGACGTCGCCGGGACCGCAGGTCCCGAGCGGCACTTCGCCTTCCCGGCCACGGCGCGAAATACTGACGGCGCCGGATTTGATCAGCAGGGCGTCATCACCGGCCTCGCCCTCGCGAAAGATCGTATCGCCCTGGCGGAAGATGATCGTAGACGCGGTTGATGACATGCCGAGCGGTGCGTGGTTGGGGGGAGCCGTCCGTAGCGGGCGCGACTATTCGGTATTTCCGGGCTCGTTTCAAGTGATCACAAGGGATAGCGTCTTTGACACTCCCGTATAGTCGGCGCCAAGGCCAGCCCTCCGGATCAACACCCGAAGAGGTGGACGGAAAAGCGCTCCCCTGCCCCGGCTGCGGCGTGTATGCTCCGCCGCCGCGGGACACTCGGCGCCACCGAGAGCCCCGGAAAAAGGCCCGGAAGCGGGTCACGTTGTCGCGGCAGGGAAGGAGCCGATCAGTGAGCGAGAACACTTTCAAACCAGAAACCATCGTGCTGCACGGCGCCCATCGCTTCGACCCGGCGACCAATGCCGTTGCGGTGCCGATCTACCAGACCACGTCCTACCAGTTCGAGCACACGCAGCACGCCGAAAACCTGTTCGCGCTCAAGGAACTCGGCAACATCTACACGCGCATCATGAACCCGACCAACGACGTGCTCGAACGGCGGTTCGCCGAACTCGAGGGCGGCGTCGCGGCACTGGCGCTGGGATCGGGTCAGGCGGCCTCCACCTTCTGCGTGCTCAACCTGTGCCGTGCCGGCGACAACTTCGTCAGCTCCACCGACCTTTACGGCGGCACCTGGAACCTGTTTGCCAACACGCTCTCGGACCTCGGCGTCGAAGCCCGCTTCGTCGACCCGGCCGACCCGGAGGCTTTCGCCAACGCCACCGACGACCGCACCCGCTGCTACTACGCCGAGACCCTGCCCAACCCGAAGCTCAACGTGTTCCCGATCCGCGAGGTCGCCGAGGTCGGGCGCAAGCTCGGCGTGCCGCTGATCGTCGACAACACGGCCGCACCGGTGATGTGCCGGCCCCTCGACCATGGCGCCTCCATCTCCATGTACTCGACCACCAAGTACATCGGTGGCCACGGTACCTCCATCGGCGGGCTGATCGTCGACGGCGGCAACTTCGACTGGGAAGCCCACGCCGACCGCTTCCCGACCCTCAACGAGCCCGATCCCAGCTACCATGGCGCCGTGTGGACCCAGGCGGTGAAGCCGCTGGGGCCGATCGCCTTCATCCTGCGGGCGCGGGTCATCCTGCTCCGCGACATCGGCGCCTCGATGAGCCCGTTCAACGCGTTCCTGTTCATCCAGGGATTGGAAACCCTGCCGCTCAGGATGCGCGCCCACAATGAGAACGCCGCCCGCGTCGCCGACTACCTCGCCGCCCATCCCAAGGTCACCCACGTGATCTTCCCCGGGTTTCAGGAGGGCGAGGTGCGCCGGCGCGCCGACGCCTATCTGACGGGCGGCTACGGGGCGCTGGTCGGTTTCGAGCTTGCCGCCGGGCGCGAGGGCGGCCGGCGGTTTATCGATGCGCTCCAGATGGTCCTCCACGTCGCCAACATCGGCGATGCGAGGACGCTCGCCATCCACCCGGCGACGACGACCCACTCGCAGCTCTCGCCCGAGGACCAACTGCGAACCGGCGTCTCCGAGGGCTACGTCCGGCTGTCGGTCGGCATCGAGCACATCGACGACATCCTCGCCGACATTGGCCAGGCACTGGACGCGGTGTGATTGCATGACAGACCGGCCACCCGCGGCCATCGGCCACTATCCGCGCACCCGGATGCGCCGTAACCGGCGGACGCCGTGGTCGCGGCGCCTGGTTGCCGAGACGCGTCTCACCGTCGACGACCTCATCTGGCCGGTGTTCGTCATCGACGGCGAGGGCCACCGCGAGCCAGTTAGCTCGATGCCCGGCGTGGACCGGCTGTCCATCGACCTGCTGGTCGACGCCGTCGGCGAGGCGGCGGCGCTCGGCATCCCCGCCGTCGCCGTCTTTCCCTACGTGGACTCGGGACTCAAGACCACCGACTGCGCCGAGGCGGTCAACCCCGAGAACCTTATCTGCCGGGCCGTGCGCGCCTTAAAGGCGGCGCACCCCGAAGTCGGCGTGATCTGCGACGTTGCGCTCGACCCATTCAACGCCGACGGCCACGATGGGCTGGTGCGCGACGGCGTCGTGCTCAACGACGAGACCGTCGAGATGCTCTGCCGGCAGGCGGTCGTCCAAGCCGAAGCCGGCTGCGACATCGCCGCGCCGTCGGACATGATGGACGGCCGCATCGGCGCCGTCCGCGACGCCCTCGACGGAGCCGGGTTCGCCGACGTGCAGGTGCTCAGCTATGCCGCCAAGTACGCTTCGGCGTTCTACGGTCCGTTCCGTGATGCCGTCGGCTCGGCGTCGGCGTTGAAGGGCGACAAGAAGACCTACCAGATGGACCCGGCGAACACCGACGAAGCGCTGCGCGAGGTGGCCATGGACATCGCCGAGGGCGCCGACATGGTGATGGTCAAGCCGGGCATGCCCTATCTCGACATCGTGCGCCGGGTGAAGGACGCCTTCGGCATGCCGACGTTCGTCTATCAGGTCAGCGGCGAGTACGCGATGCTGATGGCCGCCGCCGGCAACGGCTGGCTCGACGGCGACCGCGCGGTCCTGGAGAGTCTTGCCGGGTTCAAGCGCGCCGGCGCCGACGCGATCCTGACTTACGCGGCGGTACAGGCCGCCCGGCTCCTCCAGGAAGGTTGACGCGATCGTTCGCCGTTGCCCTCAGGCGGCGGCGACGTCGATTTTGGAAAACTCGGCGACGTGGTCGGCTTCCGCGCTCATCGCCTGGGCGAGCCGGACGTGGTGATCCTGGACCTCGTCGAGGGTCCAGTCGAAGGTGGCGATGGTATCGGTGACGTCGAGGAGCGGCCGGGACAAGGTATCGCGGACGTCCTGGAAATCGACGAACGACCCTGCACGCCCGTCGAGCACGGCGCGAGAGACAAGCTCGGCGTCGCGGAGCGCATCGGTGATGCCGTGCGCCGTCAGCGGGTCCTTGAAGTACCCGGCGTCACCGACCAGGGCCCAGCCCGGGCCGTGCGGCCGACGCATGTATCCGACGCCGCCGGAAAAGCCGCGCAGCCGGCCGACCATCCGGGCGTTCTCGAGGTGGTCCCGCAGGGCCGGCGAATTGGCCGCGGCGATTTTCAGGAATCCGCCGTCCAGGTCGCCCTTGAAGATCTCGGCGAAACGATCCTGGTGGACACCGGCGAACACGCATCGATGGCCGTCGTTGGTCGGAATGACGCCGGCGGCAACGTCCTTCTCGAAGTACCAGTGATAACCGTCGCCGGGCATGTTCTCGAAGTAGCCGTAGACATAGCCCGAGGCGCCGGTGCCCTCGACGTAGATCTCGGCGCCGACGAGCTTGGCGACGAGGGATTGGCGCCCGTCCGCGCCGATGACGATATCGGTATCGACCTCGACGACATCGCCGTTCGAGTCCTTCAGGGTCACACCAATGACCCTGGCGTCCGCGGCAATCCGCAAGTCCACAAGTGAGACTCCGTGACGGACCTCGGCGCCGGACTCCGCCGCCGTGTCGACCAGCACGCGATCGAGCACCGTCCGGCGCGGCGCGCAGAGATGCGTGACCCCGTGTTCCGGCTTGATCGCGACGCGGACCGACTCGGCCCCATAATAGAATGTCGTCTCCTCGATCCTTGGCGTTCCCTCGGCCATGACCCGGTCGAGCACCCCCCACCGACCGCGCTGAACGACGCCGGCCCGCATCATCGCATGGGTCGAAACGGTGTCGGTCCCATACAGCTGACGATCGACGACAAGCACCTTCGCGCCGGCCCGCGCCAGCAGCATGGCCGTGGACGCACCGGCGCATCGGGCGCCCACGATCACGGCGTCATATCGGGACTGAATCGGCTGTTCTTCGTGCATGATCCGCTCCCTGATCACGCGGCGATTCGATCGAGACTGGCGCACAGGTGCTCCGCGAGATCGCGGGCATCGTCGCCGGCACCGTCGATGAACGACGATTTCCGGCGGCGCAGGAACGGCAACCCCATGACGTATAGGCCCGGGGCGTCGTCGACCACACCACCAGTGTACCGGATTCTGCCTTTGCGGTCGAGGACCGGCACGTCGAGCCAGGAATAGTCCGGGCGAAATCCGGTTGCCCAGATCACCGTCTTGATGCAGCCATTGGTCAAATCCTGTGCGAGCGGCGGATCGGCATCGACCCCCGTCGGCTCGAATCGGTGCGGTGCCTCGAACTCGCTGTCGCGGCCGTTCGCCGAGACCCACTCGTCGATGCTGTCCAGCAATCGGTTCATCTTCAGATCGGCCAGCGCGCACTGATTGTTCAGCGAGCCCGAGAACTGCGCCCGCCCGTCGCGGATGCCGGCCAGCCGGCCGACGATCGCCACGCCTTCGTCGCGAAGCACGTTGAGGTCCAGCATCGCCCGTTCCCGGGTGCCGACGAGCTGAAGGGACGGCAGCCGCCGGGCCCGCCGCACGTCTTCGACCTCGTCGTAGGGCAGGTCCATCATGCCGGTGACGTCCATCCACCACTTGATGTCGCGACCGCGGTAGACCCTCGGTACGCGGACGTGGTCACCGACCGACAGCATCGTCGGCCGGCCCGAGGCCTGGACCTCCTGGGCAAGCTGGATCCCCGTCGCCGATGCGCCGATGACCATCACGCCGCCGTCCTCGAGCAGATCCGGGTTCCGGTAATCCTTCGGCGTCAGGCTCCGAATGCCTGCGGGCAAGACGTCTGCGACGCTCGGCACGGTCGCCAGGGCAAAGGCGCCATTGGCAAGGACGACCGTCTGGCAACGCCAGTCGCTATGGTCCGTTGCGACCACATAGCCGCCATCCGCCCGCCGCACCGACGTCACGGTGGTGCGGGTCTCGATGGGCGCGCTGATGGTTTCGGCATACCCCTGCAGGAAGCGGACCACAGCCGGCATGTCCATGTAGCCGTCGGGGTCGTCGCCCGCATAGGCGTAGCCGGGAAGACGGCTCTGCCAGTTCGGCGTCAGCAGCCTGAGCGAGTCCCAGCGCTCCGTGCGCCAGGTGTTGGCGACCTCGCCCCGCTCGATCAACACATGGTCGATCGAGCGGTCGGCGAGATGCCGGCTGAAGGCGAGCCCGGACTGCCCGGCACCGATGATGACGGTCGTTGTGGATTTCACGACACTCGCCTCGCTTCGGGGGTTCCGCCTCGTCAGCCGACGGTGACGAAGACGTTGGTCGGGTTGGTGACGATGTCGAACACGGCAGAGCGCTTCTGCGACTGGGCGACGAGCGCCTTGATCTCGTCCTCGGTGGCGTCCGCATCGACCTCGAAGTGCACGCGGATGTTGCCGAATCCGTTGCGCACCTCGTCGTCGATACCGAGGATTCCCTGCAGGTCCATGTCGCCTTCGATGGTCGCCTTGACCGTGTGGAGCTGAATGCCGCGGTGCTGGGCGACAGCGGCGACACCGCTCATCAGGCAGCTCGCGAGGCCCGACAGCACGATCTCCACGGGGGTCGGCGCCAGGTCTTCGGCGGCGAACACCTCGGGGTGGTCGGCTTCGACCATGAACGTCTTGCCGCGCGATTGCTCTTCGCCGAGGCCGAAGAAACCGCCGATGGTCGAGCGGCTGTGGGTGCCGTTGACCCACTCGCAGGTGGTGCGCCATTTGAATTGGGCGGCCTCAGGGGCGGCGTCCAGGGCTTCGCGGGCCCCGAGCAGGGCTTCCACGTTGACGCCGTTGTCGACCTTCGCGCCGGTCGTCTGTGTCGTCATCTAAGTGTCTGTCCGGCAAGTTAACGGTTTTTTAGAATAGGTCATGATTGAAGAGGGCATCTTCTGATTTTTGTGGAGGGATGCCCGATGTGGACAGTCGAGAACCGCGCGCTTTACGACCGCAAGGGTGGTCGCTATCCGAGCGACCTGACGG
>Ga0209561_1000003_pt1 | contig 78799 bp, 62 predicted proteins | sample WorMettrBAHAMAS2_FD_187393 | JGI IMG/M metagenome (GOLD analysis project Ga0209561, IMG submission 187393) | Marine gutless worms symbiont microbial communities from Max Planck institute for Marine Microbiology, Germany - Inanidrilus... | ecosystem: Host-associated > Annelida > Digestive system... | reverse complement strand
AGGCCGGAAAACACCCCGAAAACCGGCAAAACGACCGCTCGAAACGGTCATTGCAAGCCCAAATCGCCCCCAAAGCCGCTTTCCGCACCCCAATCCTGAAAAACGTCGGGTAGATGGGGGTGTCCGGATGTCGGTCAATGCGCTTGCCGCGGAAATCGACCGGACCCGCGAAGGCAACCTGTCGAGCGCCATCCGCGTGTTCGTTCTCGAGGCGCTTTCGCGGTCGGGTCCTACTTGAGCAGGCCCTTCAGCAACTGATCGAGGGGGTCGGCTTTCGGCTGTTTGGTGGTCGATCGCGGCGGCGGCGGCGTATCGCCCCCGGTCGTCGTCTGCTGTGACTTGCCGCCGCCGAGGATGTTCTTGAGGACCCCGCCGACGCCCTTCGGCGCCTTGTCGAGAAGAATATCGGCGCCGGGAACCGGCACGCTGGAGCCCAAAAGGGCACCGGTATCGACCTTGACGTTCGGCGCATCCAGCGGGCCTGACAGGGAAAACGGAACGGCATTCCGCGACTCGCGGATCTTCGCTTTGAGAATGCTCGTGAGCACGTTTTGTGCGAGTTCGACTTCTCCGTTGACGTCGAGGTGCCAATTGGGGAGATCGACGGTAGCTGCAGCGGTACCATTGCCGACGCCCGATACCAGACGAATGTCCTGCGAGCGGGCGATCCCCCGCGAAATCTGAAATGTGCCGCTGACGTCGGCACTGGTTCCCTTGCGCGATCCGCCCAACTGATTGAGCGATGTCAGGAGATCGATGATTCCGGCAAGCGCCGAACCCTCCCCGCCGCTCGACGGATCGATACCCGTCATATTCAAGGCCCCATTGCCGCCCAGGCTGGCGACGAAGTCGGCAACACTTCGGCCCGCCGTCGTGAGATTGACGTTGGTCGTGAGTTTTCCGGTCGCAATCGCTTTGCCCGCCACCGATTGTGTCGCCTCGGCAATACTGCCGTTGGCCAGTTTGGCGACCAGGGACACCCGATTTGTCGCGCCGGCGCTGACCAGACCCGTAGCGTTCAATTGACCGTCGAAGACCTTGCCGGTGAATTTCTCGAGGGACAGGACGCCGTCTCTCAAACCGGCTTTGATGTCGGCCTTTTCAACGAGATATTTGTCGTAGGTGATGACCGGTGCCAGCAGCGTCACATCAGCGTCAACGGTCTTCAAGGCCGATAGATCGATGGGATCGGCCGGCCAGCGTCCGCGGGTGGCGATGAGCGTCGGGCGCCGACGATTGTCGTTGGCCGCATGGGGGGTGCCATGTGGCAGGGACCAGGCAGCCGGGCGGCGAACGAGGCCGGCCCATCGCGGCCAGTCGACGCCGGCCTTTTTGGTTGCCGGCAGGAAAGGATCGACGGCGATCGGCCCGGTTTTGACGTCCGCCGTGATGACCGGTTTCGGCCCCTTCAGATTGGCCGAAAGGGCGCCGTTCACGGTCAGCGTGCCGATCTTGGCTTGAAGGCCCGAGAGGTTCAGGAGGTCGGTCCCGCCCTTGACTCGGGCGCTGAAATCGACGGCTCCGATCTTGCCCGACGGCCTGTAATCCGTACCGGCCAGTCTCAGAAGCCGCGCGAAGTCGCCATGGCGGAGACGCAGGTTCAGGTCCGCCATGTCGCCGACCGGCAGGACGTTGATGGTGCCTTTGGCCGTAATCGTGGCCCCGCCGCTCTTGACCGTATAATCGACTTTCGGAGCCAGGAGCGGGCCGTCGAGCGTGCCGGAGACGGAGACGGCGCCCACCTTGCGCAGGTCGATGGGCGGTTTGACCTCGGCCAGACGGAACAGGGGCGCCACGTTCTTGCTCTTGAAATCGACCTTCAAGCCCTTGGCCCGGGGCACGCCGCCCAGGTTCTCGATGGCGCCCTTGATGGCCGCCGAGGCGCCGGCGACCTTTCCGACGCTCAGGTTGCGGAGCGTCAGGCCGCCGTTGTAGAGGGTCGCGTCGACAGCGACGCTTTTGACCTGCTCACCCTGGTAAACGAGGGTCTTGATGCGTGATTTGACGTTGGCGTCGAATTGGGTCAGGGCGCCGAGGACCGCAAACGGGTTTGCCGCTGTCTTCTCGGCCTTGTTGCCGGCCTTGGTCGAGGCCCGGGCGTTGTCAGCCGATTTCCCGCTCGCTGCCGGCTTGCTGGCTCGTGGTTTGGCGGCGGCCTTCGGCATGTAGGCGTCGATGTTGATGCGGTCGAGGACCAGGCTGGCGCCGAACGACGGGCGCTTACGCAAGGCCACGGTGACGGCACCTGTGAGGCGTGAGCTGTCGAACTGCAGATCGAGTCCCGACACCTGGATTTGCTTGGGTGTCGCCGTGACCTTGCTGGCGATGCGCATCTTGCGCAGCCGGTCGGCGGGAACGCCGGCGATATCCGTGCCGAGCCATTTCATGACGCCGCGCAGGTCGTTGATGGTGGTTTCGATTTCCCCACCGAACTTGGGTGTGCCGTCTTTCAGGGACACCGTTCCGAACACGGCCATGTCGGACCCGCCCGGGAACTGCGCCGACACCTGGGAGATGGTCACCTCGCCGTCACCCAGTTCGGCATTGACCAATAGGTCGCGGATCAGGCCGCCGCGGTAGGCGACGGCATCGGCAGAAAGGATCAGGGATCCGGAAAGGTTGGCGGGCAAGGCCATCGCCCCAGTCTTGTCAGCGGCGCCCTTGCCGGCCGCCTTGGCCGTGCTGCCACCGGCCGGATTGCTCTCCGCCTTTCCGGTGGCGGGTGCTGCCGGCGGCGTCGGGACGGCCGTCTTTTCGAGCCATTTGTCGAGGTCGATGCTCTTGATCGACAGCCTGACGGCCGTATCGATCGTATCGCCGAGATCGACAACAATATCGCCGCTGGCCTGCGTGCCGTTCATGGCTAGCTTGAAGTCCCTCATCTCGGCACCCTTGGCCGACGCCGTCAAGGCGCCCGACAAGCCGAAGGATTGGGCCATTATGCCGGGCAGACCGTCGACGCCGGCCAGCGCCAGCAAGGCGGCGAGATTGCCGCTGTCGAATTTGACGTTGCCCTTGAACCGCGGCTGGTCGTCCAGTCCGATGACGGTGCCATTGCTCTGCAGGGCCGTCCCGCCGGGTTCGACCTTGATCGCCGCGTTGAACGGAAACGACCGCCCCTGCATCACCTCGCCCGTCGACAAATCGAATTCGAGCGGAATGTTGCGCGCCGTGAGCGCTCCGGTGGTGCGGAACGGACCCTGGAGGGAGGCCGCCTCGACGCGGGCGTTGATGGCATCGACCCGCTCGCTGACGCCGCCCACCGCATCCCGGTAGACCAGGGTGCCGCCGACGATCGTGAAGTCGTCGAGCACGACGCTGGGTTCCGCCGTCGACGCTGCCGGTCCGCCGCCGCCGGCCGATTGACCGCTGTCGCCGTCTTTGTCTTCGGCGGCCGGGCCGAACACCCAGTTCTTGCGCCCGTCGGCCAGGACTTCGAGATTGATCACCGGCTCCACCAGTTTGACGGTTTCGACCTTGACCTGGCCGCCGAGTAAGGGGGCCAGCGCGATGCGCACCTCGACCGACTTCAGGCGGACCATTTCGGGTGTTCCGGCACCCGGCAGATTGGAGAGCGACACGTCGGTGGCGCCGACCGCCGGCGCCGGCAGGACGGCGATCCTGATGTCGCCGTTGATGACCAGGTCGCGTCCGGTGAGATTTTTGACCTGACCCGCGATGTCCGCCTTGTAGTCGTTCCAGTCAATGAAACTGGGGCCGACGAGGACGGCGGCGATCAACAGAACCAGGATACTGGCGATAGCCGCAAGAACCTTACCCAACGTCGCTCTCCATTGCCGCGAGAAACTAAAACGGGCCGTCGGCCAGTCTTCGGCGCCGACGCCACCGAGGGGCGAAGTTTAGTCGCTCACCGGTCCGACGACAACACCAGCACGGCGCGGAAATCGTTGACGTTGGTGAAGGTCGGGCCGGTGACCACCAATCCGCCGGCATCTTCGAAGTAGCCGTAGGAATCGTTGTTTTCGAGAAGCGCCGTTGCGTCCATGCCGAGGGTCCGTGCGCGCTCGATGGTGCTGGGCGAAACGAGGCCGCCGGCGTTGTCGCGGCTGCCGTCGGTCCCGTCCGTATCCACGGCCAGTCCCCAGATCCCGTCCCGCCCGTCGAGGGCGATGGACAGCGCCAGGGCATATTCGGTGTTGGGGCCGCCGTCGCCGGTGCCGCGAATGGTCACCGTCGTCTCGCCGCCCGACAGGAGAACGGCCGGCGCCTGGGCCGGGCCGTCGCCGTCCTGGATGCGCCCCGCCAGGGCCGCGTGTTCTTCGGCGACGGTGCGCGATTCCCCTTCCAGGGCGTCGCCCAGGATGACCGGCGTGACGCCGGCCACCCGGGCGGCATCGGCGGCCGCCGCGAGGCTGGCCTTCGGGCGCGCCACCAAGGTTTCGATGGCACCGGCGAACACCGGATCGCCGGGTTTCGGTGTTTCCTCGGCGGCCTCGTCGAGAAACCGACGTGCCGCGTCGCCGGGATCGATGCCGTATTTTTCAATGACGGCGCGGGCCTCGGCGAAGGTCGTGGTGTCCGGCACGGTCGGTCCGGACCCGATGACCGCCGGGTCGTCGCCGGGCACGTCGGAGATCATCAGAGTGACCAGAGACGCCGGCGCGATGGCCCGGGCCAGGCGCCCGCCCTTGATGGCCGACAGGTGTTTGCGTACGCAATTCATTTCGGAGATCGTCGCACCCGATTGCAGGAGCGCCCGGTTGACGGCCTGTTTGTCCTCCAATGTCAGTCCCGGCGCCGGCATGGTCAGCAGCGACGAGGCGCCGCCGGACATGAGGGCCAGGCAGAGGTCGTCGGGCCCGAGATCATGGGCCATCTCGACCATGCGTTCGGTCGCCTCCAGGCCGGCCCGGTCCGGGACCGGGTGGGCGGCCTCGACGATTTCGATGTGATCACAACCGACGGCATATCCGTAGCGGGTGACGATCAGGCCGGAGATGTCGCCCTGCCAGTTGTCCTCGACGGCGCGCGCCATGGCCGCCGAGGCCTTGCCGCCGCCGAGGACGACGGTGCGCCCTTCAGGCGGGTCGGGAAGGTGCGGAGGCACGCATTGGATCGGGTCGGCGGCGGCGATCGCCGCATCCATGAGGTCGTTGAGGAAGGCCCGAGGGTCGGTCGTATGAGGGTCGTTCATTCGTGCGGTTTATGCCGTGTTCGGGTCGGCCGGGCGGCGGTCACACGCGGACGATCTTGCCCGGGTTCATGATGTTGTCGGGATCGAGTGCCGTTTTCAAGGTGCGCATGACGCTGACCGCGTCGCCGTGTTCGGCGACCAGGAATTCCATCTTGCCGTATCCGACGCCGTGTTCGCCGGAGCAGGTTCCGTCCATGGACAGTGCCCGCATGACCATGCGCTCGTTGAGTTCCTTGGCGCGCTGCATCTCATCGGCGTCGTCCGGGTCGATGAGCAGAACCAGGTGGAAATTGCCGTCGCCGACGTGGCCGACGATGGGCGCGATCAGACCGGACCCGTCGATGTCGCGGCGCGTCTCCAGGATGCACTCGGCGAGGCGGGAGATGGGGACGCAGACGTCGGTGGCGATGCCCTTGCCGCCGGGACGCAAGGCCAGGGCCGCGTAATAGGCGTCGTGGCGGGCCTGCCACAGGCGGCTGCGGTCTTCCGGCTGGGTCGCCCAGGAGAACTCGTGGGCGCCGAATTCGGAGGCGATCTCGCCGACCAGTTTCGACTGTTCCTCGACACCGGCGTCCGATCCGTGGAACTCGAAGAACAGCGTCGGCGCCACCGGATAGTCGAAGCCGGCATAGGCGTTGATGGCATCCATCTGGACGTCGTCGAGAAGCTCGATGCGGGCCACCGGGATGCCGCATTGGATGGTCGCGATGACCGTATTGACCGCCGATTCCAGGTCCGGGAACGGGCACACGGCCGACGCGATCGACTCTGGTATACCGTAGAGCCTGAGCGTGATCTCGGTGATGACGCCCAGCGTTCCTTCGGAACCGACGAACAGCCGGGTCAGATCGTAGCCCGCCGACGACTTGCGGGCGCGGCGGCTGGTCCGGATGATGCGGCCGTCGGCCATGACCACGGTCAGCGACAGCACGTTCTCGCGCATGGTGCCGTAGCGCACCGCATTGGTGCCGGACGCGCGGGTCGCCGTCATGCCGCCGAGGCTGGCGTCGGCGCCCGGATCGATGGAGAAGAAGAGCCCGGTATCGCGCAGGTATTCGTTGAGGTGTTTGCGGGTCACGCCGGCCTGCACGGTGACGTCCATGTCCTCCGTGTTGACGGCGAGGATCTCGTCCATCTGCGAGACGTCGATGCAGACCCCGCCCTTAAGGGCCGCCACGTGGCCTTCCAGCGAGGTCCCGGTTCCGTAGGGAATGACCGGGATCTTGTGGGCGGCGCAGAGGGTCACGATGTCGCTGACTTCCTGGGTCGAGCGGGCGAAGACGACGGCGCCGGGCGGCACCGGCGTGTGGTAGCTCTCGTCCTTGCCGTGCTGCATGCACACGGCGTCGGCCGTCGACAGCCGCTGTTCGACGATGGCGCGGAGCGCATCGAGGAACTCGTCACTGAGTGTGACTGCTTCCGGGTTCATCACTGATTTCCCTTGGTCCCCTCGGGCCGAGACTGTACCCCAGCCGGCCCCGGTGACCCAGCGTTTTCAACGGTCTCGACGGGAAAAGGTGTATGCATATCCCACCAAATATGGCCAGTTTCGCGCTTCGCGCGAAAAGCGAACCGGCCTAAATCGCCTTGCCCCGCAATTCCCGCCTAATCTCCTCGACCCGCTGGCGGGCGCCGGTCAGATGCGGATGGATGGCCAGCGCCCGGTCCCACGCCTCGAGCGCCGCGTCCCGGTCGCCCATGGTTTCGAGGATCAGGCCGAGGCCGGAGAGCGCCCCGAAGTGACGGGGCTCGAGCGCCAGGGTCCGCTCGATGTTACCGATCGACCGGTCGTAATCGCCCAAGAGGTAGAAGACCGTGGCCCGCTTGTTCCAGCCCTCCGCATAGTCCGGCTGGGTGCCGACGATCTTGTCGAACCATTCCAGCGATTCCGCGTAAGCGCCGGCGTTCATGGCCGCCATGCCGAGCGCCAGGTGACCTTCGACCTCGCCGTTATCGGGCCGCAGCCAGATACGCCAGATGGCGTGTTCGACGGCGCGCGCTTCCGCCGCGTCGTCCGTCGCCTTCAGGCGTTCGAACAGGATGTCGAGTTTGGGGTTCGACTGGTCGGCCACGACCGACCCGCCGGTCATGGCGACCGCGAGCAAAAGCGCAGCGAGAACCCGAAACAACCGACCCATGACGTCATTCTATCGGACCACCGGCCCGACGGCCAAATCACGGATTGGAGAGCGCCCGCCGTCGCACCTGCCGATCCCACCGCGGTCAACGGCCCGCCGCGGGCGACGGCGGGCCGGGGCGGCAGTGGGGCGGGGCCGACAGCGGGCCGGGGCGGCAGTGGGGCGGGGGCGACAGCGGGGCTTGCAATCGCCCGCCAAATGGATATAACCCCTTTCCTCTGACGACGATCCCGACACGGGCGCGTAGCTCAGCGGGAGAGCACTACGTTGACATCGTAGGGGTCGCTGGTTCAATCCCAGCCGCGCCCACCATGAGAACCCTCTGGGAGACCAGGGGGTTTTCTTATGGCGGCTAATCTATCGAACGTCGGATGAGTCGCGGCTCGAAGGTTGAGCTCATCGAAAACCAAGCGAAGATTGGTGGCGGGTTGAGCCGATCGATGCTCATGCCGCGCCGGTCGCCAAAGTCCCAGTGAAATGTGTTTAAGGGAGTTATTCAAAAACCTTCTGCCACCACCATTCGTACCACTTGATGGGCTCGATCCGCGCTAAAACGGCAACAAGTGGCAACTGCGTAATGTCGCCCAAGCCCGGAACCTCGCCGGCCTTGTCTCCGGTGCACGGAACACCCTCGATTTCATTTCGTTCCTCCCACCCTAAAAACCAGCAAACGTAGGTAAGGTTATAAAGGTTCTTTTTTTCTCCATCCAAATGAAGGCTGAAGTGACGGATCACGGCGTTTCGAGCATCAACTTGGCGCGCGAAATTCGCACATTCCGGTACATAACCACCGTTATTGTTGGTTGGCGCATTGACTTTACGCCCGGTCACAAAATCCTCACAGCCTCCCGCAGGCGTAACGGGTTTTAGCTGTAACTCGAGGCCTTCGAACGTATCAGGAAGGCTGAATTCCAATTCATGAAAGACCACCGGTTCAACGAGATTCGTCGCATGGTTGCTCTTCGCATTTAGTTTGCTTCCGTCGGCGTTCGTATCGGTTTGGCCGTTGTTTCCGGCACAGGTATTTGGGCCATTGGAACTTATTTGGAAGGTGCAAGCGTACCCTGCGTATCTAATGTTCACGTCTTCGATCTGAGATACCTTAACCGCGGCAAGAAGGCTCAAGCCAACTGCGGTTAAGACAAGCCCGACTATCCAAGCTCTGATATCCGTGAAAACACCCGACATTCAAAATCCCATCAGCAGGGAGCCTTTGCGGACGTCAGCCTTCCCCGTCCTCCATCCCGATGGTCACCACCCCGAGGTCCGACAGCGTGAACCAGACGGTGGCGCCGGCGGCGATGGGGGCGCCGACGTCGGGGTCGACGACGAAGAGCTCGCCCAGTTCCGTGCCCACGGAATACTCCATGTGGTCGCCGAGATAGGTGGATTTCAGGATCTCGCCTTTGACCGCATCGTCGGTGGTCTGTTCCGAGAGCGAGACCGCTTCCGGGCGGATCGCAAGGTGGACGGGCCCCGGCGGGTAGCCGCGGTTCCTGAGGGTGATCTCCGCCTCCCCGTAGCGCACGGTCGCGGTGCCGTCGTTGACGGCGACGATCTCGGCCTGGACCACGTTGGCGTCGCCGATGAAGTCGGCGACGAAGAGGTCGGCCGGGCTCTCGTAGAGCTCGTGCGGCGAGCCTTCCTGGGCGATTACCGCCTCGTTCATGACGATGATGCGGTCCGACACGGCGAGCGCTTCCTGCTGGTCGTGGGTGACGTAGACGGAGGTCAGACCGAGGGACAGCTGAATGTCGCGGATCTCCTCGCGCACCCGGCGGCGCAGCTTGGCGTCGAGGTTCGACAGCGGCTCGTCGAAGAGCAGCACCTGCGGCTCCAACACGAGCGCGCGGGCGACGGCGACGCGCTGCTGCTGGCCGCCGGAAAGCCCGCTCGGCAGCCGCGAACCGAAGCCCTTGAGGCCGACCAGGCCGAGGCCGTCCTCGGCGCCGGCCAGCGCCTCGTCCTTTTGGACGCCGCTCACGGTCAGCCCGTAGGCGACGTTCTCGATGACGGTCATGTGGGGAAACGGCGCATAGGACTGGAACACCATGCTGACGTCGCGGTCGGTGGCCGGCAGGTGGGTGACGTCCTGATCGCCGATCAGGATACGCCCCGAGGTCGCCATCTCGAGGCCGGCGATCAGCCTAAGCATGGTCGTCTTGCCGCAGCCGCTGGGGCCCAGCAGCGTCACCAGTTTGCCCGGCTCGACGGTGAACGAGACGTTGTTGACGGCGGTCACCTCGCCGAACTGTTTGACCACGTTCTCGAAGGTGACGGAAGCGGCTTTGCCTTTGATGGTCATGCTCTCGTGCCTTGCATTTGGGGACGGTGTTCCACATGGCGGTTCTGGCGCCGGCCCAGTTGGCGCTCGCCGATGAAGACCTGAACCAGGCTGATGACAACGAGCATAACGACGATGAGGGCCGACGAATAGGCGATGGCGAGGCCGTAGTCGCCGTTCTCGACGCGCCCGGTGAAGCGCTGGCGGACCAGCAGGTAGGCGGTCAAGAGCCCGATGCCGGCGGTCAGCGGCGAGGCGATGGCGGCGATCGTGAGCGTGTTCCAGAACGAATTCCAGGCGGCGCCGGCCCAGACCAGCCCATGCGGCCCGGTGGTGACCCCGAAGGCCTCGATGTAATGGCGGAAGGTGAAGGAATGGTCGCGGCCCCAGGTCTCGACGAAGCCGCCGAACATGATCATGCAATAGATGACCAGCATGACCACGGTCCACGGAATGACGACGGCGTAGACGGGCCAGCGGAGCCGTTTCGGCAGTTCCGCATGGACGCCCGAATCGCCCTTGCCGGTGACCGTCACGTAGGACTTCAGCGGCGCTGCACATAGAAGGCGCTCAAGGTAAAGCTGAGCAGCACGATGGCCAGCACCGCCGCCTGCCCCTGGTCATTTTGCGCCCCCACAATCGCAAAGAATATCTCGGTCGACAGCACCTCGTAGTTGCCGCCCAAAACGAAGGGGTTGCCGAAATCGGCCATGCTCTCGATGAAGCCCAGGAGGAAGGCGTTGGCCAGTCCGGGCCGCATCAGCGGTAGCGACACGGTGGTGAAGGTCTTCCAGTTGTCGGCCCGGAGCGTCTGCGCCGCTTCCTCCATGGACGGGCTGACCCCCTCGACGACGCCGATCAGGACCAGGAAGGCGATCGGCGTGAAGGCCAGCATCTGGGCGAACCAGATGCCGAAGAACCCGTAGATCCAGCGGCTGGCCGGGATGTCGAAGGCGAACTCCATGAATTGGGTGACAGCCCCGGCCCTCCCAAACAAGAGGATCATGGAGAGCCCGATGACGAAGGGCGGGGTGATGATCGGCAGCACGGTGAGGATCCGCAAGAACCGCCCGGCCTTGATCTTGGAGCGTGTGGCGACCAGGGCGAAGGCCAATCCGAGAGCCGTCGAGCCGACGCCGACCGAGGTCGCCAGCATCAGGGAGTTCCAGGCGACGCCGCAGCTCAAGTGGCTGGTCACACATTGCAGGCCCCAGATCTTCGATGCCGTGATCTTGGAGGCGAACAGCGCCAGGTCGTAGTTGCGATCGTTGTCCTGCAGCGCACTGATCAAAATCTGCGACACCGGCAGGAAGACGAAGGCGGTGACGAGCGCGATCACGAGGCCGATGGCGCCGACGACGAAGACGTCACCGTTGATGTGCCCGCGGCTGGCGATGCCCTGGGTCAACATGAACAGGAACGAGCCGCAGACCAGGAGCGCCCCGTAGCCCATGCCGAACTGCCGCTCGACGGGCCCGAACAGATTCTCGAGGACCTGGTATTCCCAGCCGGCGATGCCGATGGTGAAGCCCTGCAGGAAGACGAGGGCGAAACCGCCGACGCCGGCGGCGATCATGACGGTGCCGAAGGCGCGGTCCATCTTGGTGCGCCCGAAAACACCGAGCGAGCCCAGGAGCGCGATCAATATGGGCGCCAACCAGATCTTGCCGCCTACGAAAACCTGGACGATGCCCGGCGCGTAATCGAGATCGAAGGGATAGCCGTCCAGCAGCCAGACGAAGGACCAGAACCCGTCCTCGATGGCGTACCAGGGCAGGATGAAGAAACCGACAAAGCCGACCGCGATCCAGATCGCGGCGACTCTGTCGATCCTGTTCGTCGGGGCCGTCATCACGGCCGTCTAGTCAAACGGACTTAACGGGGCAGGGTCTTGATTTCCTTGTCCCATTTGGCCAGCAGGCGCTTGCGCTCGGCCGACGATCCGTACTTCTTGAAGTCGTAATTGATGAGCTTGAGCGCGCTCAGGTCCGGTGCTTCCTTGGGCGGGTTGGCGCTCATGTTGGACGGCACCTGATAGGCCTTGGCTTCCTTGGCCCGCATCTGGATGGCGGCGTCGAGGGCGAAGTCGTAGAACTTCTTGGCGCTTTCGGGGTTGCGCCCGCCCTTGATGATGCTCATGGAGCCGATCTCGTAACCGGTGCCCTCGCAGGGCGCGACGATCTCGATCGGGAAACCCTTGACCTTCTGCGTCACCATGTCGTGCATGAAGGTGATTCCGATGGTCGTTTCACCGCGCGCGGCGGCCTTGATCGGGGCCGAGCCGGACTTGGTGTACTGGTTAATGTTCTTGTGCATCTTGGCATAGAAGTCGAAAGCTTCCTTTTCACCGAACACCTGAACCAACGTCGCCAGCGTTGTATAGGAGGTGCCCGACGAATTCGGGTTGGCGACCTGAATCTCGCCCTTGTAGGCGGGGTTGGCCAAATCCTTCCAGCACTTCGGCACCGGCAGGTTCTTCGACTTCAGGAGTTCCGTGTTGTAGCCGAAACCGAGCGCACCGGCGTAGATGCCGACGGTCTTCATATTGGCGTCCTTGGCCTGGTTCTGGGCCCACGGATGGAGTTGGTCGAAAACCGGCGACGTGTATTCCATGGTCAGGCCTTCCTCGGCGGCCTGCAGGTGCGGGTCGCCGGTGCCGCCCCACCACACGTCACCCTTCGGATTGCGGGCCTCGGCCTTGATCTGGGCGAAGGTCTCGCCGGAACTCTTGCGGGTCATGGCCACCTTGATGCCGGTCTTCTTCTCGAAGGCCTCGACCATCAGCTTGCACCACTCGATCTGCGGGCTGCAGTAAAGCGTCAACTTGTCGGCGGCGGTTGCCTTGGTCGCGGTCATTCCGGCGACCATGAGCGCACCCAATGAGGCAGCGGTTAGAAACTTGGTTTTTCACATGACTCTACTCCCTTAAAGTTTTTGGCTGGCCGAACTTATGAATGGTATCACGCCGGCTCGGTGGTTGAATTAAGGGAATAGTTAATCAGGAAATCGTGGCTTTGTGAAATAAAAATTTCATATTACTGTCTTAGGTCAGATTGCCGTCCGAAGCTTCTTTGCGGGCGGTTTCCCATACGTTTTACTGAGCCCTCATGAAGGAGGGGCCATGCCGCCCGATGAGATCGCTGAACGGTTCCGGTTCGCCAAAACCCTGGTCCGCGACGCCGGCACCTTGGCCAACCGGTATTTCCAGGACATCGGCGCGCTCACGGTCGAGGACAAGGGCCTGCAGAGCGCCGTCAGCGAGGCCGACGTGGAGACGGAACGGTTCATCCGTCGCCGGCTCGGGGAGACCTACCCGGACGACGGTTTCTTCGGCGAGGAATCGGCACACGATACGGCGGCCGCCGACGTCCGGGGCGGGCAGGGGCTTTGGGTCGTCGATCCCATCGACGGTACCCAGTGTTTCGTCAAGGGTCTGCCGCACTGGTCCGTCTCCATCGCCTTCGTCCTGGACGGCCGAATCCAATTCGGCGTCATCATCGATCCAAACCTCGACGAACTTTTCGCCGGCGGCATCGGTTTCGGTGCCACGCTCAACGATAAACCGATCACACCCGACGCCAGCGCTGACATCGGCCGCGACGCCTTCTCCATCGGCTTCGCCCATCGCTCCAAGCCCGAGGAGGTCATCCCGGTTCTCGATCGCCTATTGCAGGCCGGCGGCATGTACGTGCGCGGCGGCTCCGGTGCCCTGAGCCTGGTCTACGTGGCCTGCGGGCGGACCATCGGCTATTACGAACCGCACATCAATTCCTGGGACTGCTACGCCGCCGTCGCCATCCTGCGCGAGGCCGGGGCCGACGTCGTTGAAGCGGAAGCCGGCGACGGCCTGACCAAGGGCTGCGAGATCATCGCCACGGCGCCCCGGGTTACCGAGGCCTTCCGGGCCATCCTCAGGGGATAATCCCGTCAACTACGGTGGGTTGAATTCAAACGTCGACCGGCGCCCCGGTCTCACGGGACTGCAACAGCGCATCGGCCAGCCGGAGCGCCATGCGGCCGTCGGCGCCGCTCGGCTGCGGGGCGCGCCCTTCGCGAACGGCCCCGATGAAGGTGTCCAGTTCGATGCGGTAGGCATCCGCATAGCGTTCCAAGAAGAAGTGCAGCGGATTGTCGGTCCGTGTCGACGTCTCGGTGGCGATCTCGACCGATGTCGGTCTCAGGTTTTCGGCGCGCAGCATACCGGTGCTGCCCAACACCTCGACGCGCTGATCATATCCGTAAACGGCGCGGCGGCTGTTGCTGATCTGGGCCAGGCGTCCCGATGCCGTGCGCAGGACGACGACGGCGGTATCGACGTCACCGACCGTGGCGACGGCCGGATCGACCAGGGCCTCGGCGAAAGCGAACACCTGCACCGGTTCCTCGCCCAATAGCCAGCGGGCCATGTCGAGGTCGTGGATCATCATGTCCCGAAACAGGCCGCCGCTGACCTTCAGGTAGGCGAGCGGCGGCGGGCCCGGGTCGCGGCTGGTGATCGAGACCATCTCGACCGGCCCGATCTCGCCGTCATCCAATCGCCCCTTAAGGGACGCGAAACTGGGATCGAAGCGCCGGTTGAAGCCAACGAACAGCGGAACGTCACACTCGGCGACGACGGCGAGGCAGGCATCGACGCGTCCGATGTCGAGGTCGATGGGTTTCTCGCAGAAGATGGCCTTGCCGGCCCGGGCCGAGGCCTCGATCAGGTCGGCGTGGGTGTCCGTCGAGCTGGCGATGATCACGGCATCGACCGTGTCGTCGGCCAGCGCGCCTTCCGGTGTCGTCACGTGGGCGCCATAACTGGCGGCGAGTGCCTCGGCGGCGTCAGCGACCACATCGACGACGGAGACCAATTCGGCATCCGGGTGGCCGGCGAGGTTGGCGGCGTGGATCTGCCCGATGCGACCGGCGCCGAATTGGCAGAAGCGCAGAGGCTTGTCGGTCATGTCATCACCTCAATCGTATGCGCCCATGACGTTCTGGTCGTAGTCGATCACCGAGCCGGTCATGATGCCCGACCGGGGGCTCAGCAGGAAAACAACGAAGTCGGCCACTTCGTGGGGCTTGATGAGCTGCCCGAAAGGCTGTTCGGCTTCCGCCGCTTCGAGCCAGTTCTCGGACAACCCCATGGCCTCGACCTGGACCTTGTGTTCGTTCGGCGTGTCGGCCCAGCCGATGTTGATCGCATTGACGCGGATCCGATCGCCTCTTAGCGCATGGCCGACGTTCTTGGTCAGGGTGACCAAGGCGCCCTTGGAAGCCGAATATCCGGTCAGGAACGGTTGGCCGCCGTGCGACGACATGGTGATGATGTTGACGATGGACCCGGCCGTCCCTTCGTGTTTCATCACCCTGGCCGCCTCCTGAATGAGGACGAAGGGCGCGCGCACGTTGACGGCAAAGAGGTAGTCCCAGAGGTCCACGGAAATGTCGAGGATGCCGCCGCGGTCGGTGGCACCGGCCGCGTTGACCAATCCGTCGACGCGGCCGAAGGCCTCGTCGCAGGCGGTGACCACTTGGCGGCATTGGTCGGCATCGGCGAGGTCGCAGGCGACGAACCGGCAATCGGTGCCTTGGGAACTGAACTCGGCTGCGACCGCCGTTCCCTTCGCCGGGTCGCGCCCGCAAATGATAAGGCCCGCAGCTCCGGCACCGACGGCCGCCGCCGCGGCCGCCTGTCCGATGCCCTGCGTGCCGCCGGTGACGATCAGAACTTTGCCGGTTAGATCTCCCATACCTGAAATTTTACCGCAAAATCCCGGCTAACCAAGCGCCGGTATTTGGGGGTCGGCACCGCCTCCTGCGCCGTTCATCGTCGTTAACAATGCCGTAACGGAACGCGGCAGTGTCGTACATCGGTCTAATGTAGAATTCTCGCATATGTATCTGGCGGCCGGTGCGGGCAGAAGTTCGCACGGACGCCTCGAATGGAGCTGTCCTATGCGCTCGAGATCCGGTTCGATCGGAGCCATTGTCGGAATAATCCTGGCTGTTGCCGCGCGACCGATCGCGGCCAGCGAGGAACTGGTCTTCGGCATCCATCCCTACATGCCGGCCGAAAATCTGATTACGGCCTTCTCGCCGTTGACCGGATTTCTGTCCGCTGTCGTCGATCGACCGGTGCGTATGGAAATCGCCAAGGATTACCAGGCCCACATCGAAGCGGTCGGCAACGACCAAAGGGACATCGCCTATCTGGGGCCGGTGCCCTATGTTCGGGTCGTTGATGGCCATGGCGCCAAGCCGATCCTGGCGCAGCTTGAGGTCAACGGCAAAACGACATTTCGCGGCGCCATCGTGGTGCGCCGAGACAGCCCCGTGACGGGGCTCGCCGACTTGGCCGGCAAACGCTTCGCCTTCGGTGACAAAGGCTCGACCATGAGCCATCTGGTGCCCTGGTTCATGTTGAATTCGGCCGGTGCCCCGAAACGGTCGCTTGCCGGTTTTGAGCACCTGCCGAACCATGAGTCGGTCGGATTGGCCGTACTCAGCGGCATGTTCGACGCCAGCGCCGTCAAGGAAAGCGTTTTCCGCAAACAGGAGCAACGCGGACTGCGCGTCCTGACCTGGACTGCCCCGATCGCCAATCATGTTTTGGTGACCCGGTCCGACCTGCCGGAAGCGGATCAGCAAAAGCTGCGCACGGCGCTGTCGCGCCTTCACGATACCGCCCAAGGCATCACCGTTCTTCGGGCCATCAAACCTTCGGTAACGGCTCTCGTTCCCGCCGCCGACGGAGATTTCGATCATCTCCGCGCCATACTCGCGAGCCTCGAGGGAAGAGGGTGAACAGAAAATGACGATGTCCGGCGCATTGAAGAAGTACCCGGGCCTGCTGCCGTTCCTGGCGGCGTTCGTCTTTTTCCTGGCGGTCCATGGTTACCTGGTGCAAGCCGATCACCGCAGCGCCCTTTCCGAGACCTACCATGAACATATGGAGCATGAGGTCGAACTGATGGCCAAGGTGGTGCGCGAATCCGCCCTGAAACACGACCTGGCGACGGTCGAGGAGTTCCTTATTCGTTGGGCCACGTCGAACGACGAAGTGCTTGCCTTGAGGGCCGTCGCTGCGAACGAATTCGTCCTCGTCGACTATCGCTATCATGGCGCGGATGACGCCAATGTCGGCTTTGTTGTCCACCAAGAGACCGTGAAATACCGCGGCGAACCCCTGCTCACCATCGAGGTTGTCCACGGCGAGGCTTTGGTCACCCAATCGGCCCGCACCCTGAGCTGGAAGCTGACCCTGTTCTCGACCCTGCTTGCCGCCGTCATGGGCGTCGGACTGTGGTTGATCCTGCGCCACACCGCCGTCGTGCCTATGGAGCGCGAGATCGCCCAGCGCAAGGAGGCCGAAGCCAAGATCACTCGTCTCCTGAAGGAGAACGAGCTGATCCTCGCGTCGACCGGCGACGGCATCTATGGGATCGACAGGGAAGGGCGGACGACGTTTGCCAATCCGGCGACGATCCGGATGATCGGCTGGCAGCCGGACGAAATGATCGGTCAGTCGCAACACGACATGCTCCACCACACGCGGCCGGACGGCAGCCAATATCCCCGCGAGGAGTGCCCGATCTATGCCGTATTGCAGGACGGCGAGACGCGCCGCGTCGACGACGAGGTGTTCTGGCGTAAGGACGGATCGAGCTTCCCGGTCGAATACGTGAGCACGCCGATCATCGAAGACGGCGTCATCACCGGCGCCGTCGTCGCTTTTCGCAATATTACCGAACGCGTCCGCCAGGAAGAAGAACTGCGCCGAAGCCACGAAGAGGTGGCCCGGCGTGTCCGAGAACTGGACATCGCCAACGCCTAGCTCGAAGAGCAAGCGGCTTCGATGGTCAAGCTGGCCCGGGAAACGGCGAACCTGAACGATCGATTGAGCGAAGAGGTCGCGGTCAAAAACCGGCTCTTCTCGATCATTTCCCATGACCTGAAGAGCCCGTTCAATGCTCTTCTCGGCATGACCGATATGATGGCGCAGGCGGCCGATACGATGAGCCGCGAAAAGTTGGTTGAGTATGCGACGGACGTCAACGAAGCGGGTGCGCGGGTATTCGAGCTGCTGCACAACCTGCTCGACTGGTCGCGCTTGCAGATGGGCGGTGTCACCTTCGAGCCGGATGACCTCGAGTTGCACGCCCTCGCGCAAGCGAGTGTCGATCTTCTGATGCCGACGGCGTCCGAAAAAGGAATTGTACTCAGCAACAAAGTCACCGACGCCACCGCCCACGCCGACGTCGAAATGGTCAATACGATCGTCCGCAATCTGATCACCAACGCCATCAAATTCACGCCTGCCGATGGTTCCGTCGAAGTGACGTCGCGACCCGACGGCGATATGGTCCAGGTGATCGTCAGCGACACCGGAATCGGGATTTCAGCGGAAACGGCCGCTTCTCTGTTCGCCATCGACAGGAAGACGACGACGCCGGGAACGGCCGGCGAGATCGGCACCGGACTCGGGCTGCCGCTCTGCCGCGAACTTGTCGAAATGAACGGCGGGAAAGTCTGGGTCGACACCGCACCCGGCGACGGGTCCCGCTTTCACTTTACGTTGCCCGTCTCCGCGGCCGACGCCGCGACCGACCGGGCCGTCCTGTCCAACTCGGGTTAGTCCCTCACAGCACGGTTGTTGTGCTATTGTCCGGCCGCCTCACGGGCGATGCCGTCGAGCATTTCTTCGATCACCAGGAGCGCCTTACGCGAGGCCAGGGAGCCGCCGGCGAACGGCCGTCGATAGGCGACGTGCACCGTGTCCGGTTTGTCGGCCAGCGTGAAAACGTTGATGGTATAAGGACAGAAGACGATGTTCATGGGGTCCGCGATCATGGCGTCGCGCGAATACTTGGCCGAGCAGAACATCAACATGGTGGCATCGCCGTAGACCGAAGTCTTGGCGCCGACATCACCTTCCGTGCGTTTCAGCATGTCACTGATGCGGGCTTCGAAATCGAGGACGAAACCGCGATTGACGATGGCGTCGAGCACGTCCTGGCGGACATCGGCAAAGCTGGCTTCGACCGTGTAGGCCTTCATGTGGTAACGGCCGGCCTCGGCGGGTTGTCCGGTCGCGATCAGGAGAAGCGCCAGGGCGGCGACGACACAAGTTAGCGTTCGCATGATCAACCTCCATTTGCGGAAAACGAAACCTTAGCGCCGGAGGCGGACGGGCCGAACCGGCACGTATCTGCCTACGATGGTACACCCTTTCGCCGCCGGATTAAACGTCGGCACTGCCGTTCTCCGGGCCTCGGGGGCGTGGTATCCTGGAAGTCTGATCCGTCAGAGTGCGGGTGTCGTCATGCCGATGGACTATTGGATCGACGAGGACCGCGGCGTCGTCCTGATGCGCGGCTGGGGCCGCCTGGTCAACGAGGAGATGGTCGATTGTATCACCCGGCTTCGCGCCGACGACCGTTTGGTGCCGGGCATGCCGACGTTGTCCGACATGCGCGACGTGACGGACATGGCCATCGATATTGAAGGTATATTTGCGACCGACGAGGTCATTGCGGAAAGCCGTGAAACGCGCGGTCCGGCACGGATCGCCATCGTCGTCAAAAACCAACCCGACGCGGTTATGGCCAAGCTCTTCGATGCCTCCACCCACGACGACAACCCCGGCCTCGAGATCAAGCCCTTCGAAACCGTAGAAGACGCGGAAGCCTGGCTCGGTCTCCAGCCCTAGTCGGTGCCGCGTTACCAGACTGGTATTCTCAATGCCCCCGGGGTCATCGCCGGGCTCGAGCCGATGCGGCAGCGTTCGGCGTCGAACTTGCCGACCCAGGCGGCGAAATCCAGCGCCTCTGCCGGGCGCATGACACAGGCTTCGTTCGACCACGGATGACCCAGGTGGTAGAGCTGGTGGCCCATTTCGTGGGCCAGCATGGCGCCGGCGAGATTCAGGGCCTCCTCGCGCGCATAGGAAACGCCACCCCGCAATTCCTTTATCTGCGGGTCTTCCGACAGATAAGGGAAAAGCGACACCCAGACCGATGCGCCGAACTGTGATGAAGGGTTGTATTCCGTCGAACCACCGGTGATTCCGCCCCGGAGCGACGTATGGATCGGCACACCCCAGTATTCGACGCTGGCGATAAGTTGATTGGTCAGAATGATCTCGGCTTCGAAGCCGCGTTTCGCCATGTAGGACCAGATAATGTACTCGTTGAGTGGCAGGTCGGGGCGCCCAGGAACGGACCCGATCACCGGAAAACCGTCCTCAAGCGTTGCCTTCGTCCAGTGAGACAAACGCGTCTTGAACGTTGCCGCGACGGCACGGACGAAGGAAGCCATTTCTTCCCGTTCCAAGGGCTCGGTCAGGTAGGGGCGGGCAAAGTCGATTTGTTTGGCGAGCGGGTCCTTCTGCTTTTTGATCTGCTTGACCAGCGACATGCGAACCTTGTCCCATTCGACCTTTCCCCTGCGAAAGTCGCCGATCCAGTCGTCGATGAAAGATGGTTTGGTTTCCATCAAATCGGAAAAGACGTTGTCGATATGGCGTGTCGGGATGTTCCCGGGGTTTGCGAGCACGATGCCGAAGTGCTCGCGGACCAGGTTGGCGGCAGAACCATAGACCTTTCGTAAGTCGCCTTGAGAGACCGTTGGGAACCTGGGGTTCTCGATGTAGATCACCCGTGGCGCAACTTCGGCGTTTTCGATCGTCGGAAGGGTAACCGACGGATCCGCGGTCAGCGCTGATATCGGCCAGGCGACCGCGACGGCGCTCGCCAATGGTACCAATAGGCTCTGGATAAACAGCCGCCGTTTCATGATGGCTCCGTTGGGTGATCGAGATCGGTCGGCATCGTAGCGCGGGCGACGGTTCCAATCGATGGTTAACCGGTTCGACAGTCTTGCCGTCCGAATACCCTTGTTATCGCCAGGTTGCCGATGTTTTCATCAGACTCCCTTAAGGTTGTTCGGTAAAAATAGACAAAATTCGGCAGGGAGGCATCATGAACGACGAAGACACCGACCGGCGAGCGCGCCCGCCGATCCGATCAAAAACGATTTCGCCGGACCCGGCCGCCGTCAGGTAATGGCCGGCATGGCCGCCGCCTCGGTGGTCTCGGCCCTGCCCATGGGCGCCGCCGCGGCCGTTGGCAAACCGATTTTCGCCTTCCTCCGCGTTTCGTCCCTGGTCACCGGCATCCCCCTCGACAAGTCTTATACACAGTTGGGCGAGACCATCCTGGCGGCATTACTGTCCGGTGAGGATGAAAACGGCATCGTCGAGTGGGCGGAACTGACGGAAAGTCTCGAGACGCTTCCCGACGACGTTTCCGAAATCGACATCGAAAAAGCCCTGACACCGTCGCAACTGGCCATGGCCCGCAAACTGGCGCGGGTCTGGTACACCGGCCAGATCGAGAGAGCGGACGGCCGCATCGACGTCATTGATTATGACGACGCCCTGGTCTGGCGGGCCTGCGCCTGGACCAAGCCGCCGGCCACCTGCGGCGGGACCTTCGGCTACTGGCAAAAACCGTACAAGGGGAGAGCGTGACCATGGTGCCCGAGAGAACCCCCACCGAAGTCATCGACGCCGATATCGTCGTCGTCGGCGCCGGTCTGGTCGGCGGCCTGATGTCCTGGGACCTGTCGCTCAAGGGCCTCAACGTGGCCATGATCGACTCCGGCCCCCTGGTCGACCGCGCCGCCGCCGTCCGGCGCTTCAAGAAGGCGCCCATAAAGGACAACAACGCCCCTTACGTCACCGCGCCCTATGCTCCGTCGCCGGGGGAGACGGACCCGTGGGACTACTACGTGCAGAAGGATCACGACTCCAGGGACCCGTTGAAGCAGGTCGGATTCACCGGGCTTTACATCCGCAATGTCGGCGGCACGTTCTGGCACTTCACCGGGCACGCCGAGCGCATGTATCCCAACTATTTCCGGGAAAAGTCGGCCTATGGCCGGGGCGAGGACTGGCCGATTTCATACGAAGACCTGGTGCCCTATTACGAACGGGTGGAGAGAGCCTGGGGTGTGGCCGGCGACGAGACCTGCGTGGTTCCGGAGAAACACGCCTATCCGCTGCCGGTGATCCCGCTGACCTATCTCGACGAGCAGGTCAACAAGGCCGCGGTGGCGCTGGGTGATGCGGTCGGGCCGCTGCCGCAGTGCCGCAACTCGGTGCCCTACGACTTCCGCCCGCAATGCTGCGGCAACGCCAGCTGCGTCTTCATCTGCCCGATCGGCGCCAAGTACGACGGCAGCGTCCATGTCATGAAGGCGGAGACCGCCGGCGCGCGGCTCTATCACTCGCACGTGGTCTACAAGATCGAGGTCGGTGACGACGGCAAGATCAAGCGGCTCCATTACGCCAACTACCAAGATGAGAACAATCCGGTCTACGGTGTTGCCAAGGCCCGCGTTTACGTCATCGCCGCCCATGGCATCGAGACGCCGAGGCTTCTGCTGCTGTCGAAAGGGGAGCACGCGCCGAACGGCGTCGCCAATTCCTCGGACCAGGTCGGGCGCAACCTGATGAGCATGGGCGGTGTCGACTCGCGGGCCTACGTGCCCGAGCCGGTCTATCCCCTGCGCGGGCCGGTCAACGCCACCGCGGCCTTCCGCGGGCTTCGCGACGGGGCGTTTCGGAAAGATTTCGCCTGCATCGAGGCCATCATCATCAACGGCGGTTTCGACGAGACTTCGGCGCCGATCACGGAAGCCGAGGATGCCATCAAGGCCGGGCTGCTCGGCAAAGGCCTGCGCAATCGAGTCCACAACCGGACCATCCGCCAGGTTTACATCGACAACGCCGTCGAGATGCTGCCCAACCCGGACAACCGGATCAGCCTGGCCAAGGAACGGACCACGGTCATGGACCTGCCCAGGCCAAAGATCAACTTCAAGTTCGACGAATACACCATGGAAGGTATTTACCAGTCCTGGGTGCGGAGCCTGAATGTCCTCACGCAAATGGGTGGCCGCATCCTGGACAAAAACGGACATTGGATCGATCCACCAAAGCCGACGCGAGAGAACTTCGACAAACTCGTCAAGGGCGACTTGGACTCGACCTACAACGATCTTGCCGCCGGTTATGCCCTGATCTCCGGCACCTGCCGCATGGGGGACGATGCCAAGACCTCCGTCATCGACCCCTGGTGCCGCAGCCACGACCACGACAACCTCTTCATCGTCGGCACCTGCAATTACGTGACCTCGGGCGTCGTCTCGCCGTCGGAAACGGCCGCCGCCCTGGGCCTACGCGCCGCCGACCACATTGCCGCAACCTTCAATCTGCACGGAGGGTGAGGGACATGAACGACTTGATGAAACCCTTCGGGCGGCGATCCGTCCTGCAAGGCCTCGGTGCGGCGACGGCCCTCGGCGCCGGCGTGCCCCTGGTCTCCCCCCTGGTATCCAACGTTTTCGCCGCCTCGCCGCCGGGTCAGGATCTGCGGCAGCCGCCGGTCGAACGTTCGAAGGACGGTCTCCTCGATGTTTCCCTGAAAGCACGCATCGGCACCTACGAACTGGGCGGACGCACGGTCCATCTGCGTGGCTTCGATGGCGGGCCGGTCGGGCGTACGCTCGACATCGAGGCCGGCGACACGCTACGCCTGCAGCTGGTCAACGAATTGCCCTTCGATCCCCTGGAGTACCTCTGCACCGCCTATTCGGTGCCGGGCGAGAACGCGCCGCGTGGCTTCAATGTCACCAACATGCACGTGCACGGCGTCCACGTGTCGCCGCGGGCGCCGGCCGACGACATCTTTTTGCTTTTGCGCAGCGGCGAGACCTTCAACTACGTCTACGACGTTCACAGGGAACATCCGCCGGGCACCTATTTCTACCACGCCCATTTCCACGGCTCCGTGGCCCTGCAGGTGGCGAGCGGCATGTCCGGCGGGCTGATCATTCGGGGCGAGATGGACCGTATTCCGGAAATCGCCGCGGCCGAAGAGAAGGTCATGGTCATCCAGACCCAGCGCTTCAACAAGGACGGCATCTGCGACAACTACGAGATCCTCAAAACCGGCGACCAGTACTACGTCAACGGCCAGGTCAACCCGGTGATCCGCATGCGCCCGGGCGAGGTGCAGCGCTGGCGGTTGGTCAATGCCAGCCACATGTTCGCCGTCGACCTGAAGCTCGGCAAATGGCCGATGACGGCCCTTTGTTACGACGGCAACCCGTTGCCGAAGGCGAAAGAGGTCGATCACGTCCTGCTCATTCCCGGCAACCGGGCCGACGTTTTGGTCAAGGGCTTCGCGCCCGGCGTCTACTACCTGACCGGCGGCGAGACGGTGGGGACGCTGGCCACCGTCGTCGTCGAGGGCGAGCCCCACGAGATGCCGCTGTTTGCCGGTGATCTGCCGGAGATTCCGGCCCTTAAGCCGATCACCGAAAAGGAGGTCACCTACGGCCGGCGCCTCGAGTTCGGCATGACCTACGCGCCGCCCCGCGTCCACTACCTGATCAACAACCAGCCGTTCTCCTGTACGGAAACCTGGAAGATCCCGTTGAACGCCGTCGAGGAGTGGGAGGTCTACAACCACACGGAGGACCCGCACCCCTTCCACATCCATATCAATCCCTTCCAGGTGGTCTCCGGCGGTGACGTGGAGCCGGGCATCTGGCTGGATACCCTGGAACTGCCGCCCTTCGAGCGCATCACCTTCCGGACGCGTTTCAGCACCTACACCGGCAAGTTCGTCTTCCACTGCCACAACCTGACCCACGAGGATATGGGCATGATGCAGGCGGTCGAGGTGGTGGAGCGGGATATCTAACCGTCGGTCGACAGCCGCAGGACCATGGTTTCCTCATAGGGCCGGTCCGGGTCAATCCGCGTCGACGGGAAATCGGGGCGGTTGGGGCTGTCCGGATAGTGCTGGGTCTCCAGGCAAACGGCGCCGCGCGGCTGGAAATCACCGCCCAGGTGATTGGTTGTATAGACTTGAACGCCCGGTTGCGTCGAGCTGACGTCGAGAACGCGCCCGGATTCTGGGTCGCGTAGGCGGGCGGCGGGGCGCAACGAGCCCGGGTCGCCGTCAACGACATAGCAATGATCGAGACCCTTGGCCACGACCATCAGCGGGTGCGGGCTGCCGACCCTTTGGCCCAAGCGGGCCGGTTCCCGGAAGTCAAAGGGTGTGTCGACGACGTCGGCCATCTCCGGGAGCGGGATCATGGTGCCGTCGACCGGCAGGAACTTTTCGGCATGCACCGTCAACTCGTGATCGAGAACGCTGCCGCCGCCGGCCAGGTTGAAATAGGCGTGATGGGCCAGGTTGACGACGCTGGCCCGATCGCAGGTGGCGGCGAAGGTGACGGTGAGGCTGTCGTCGGCGTCGAGACGGTAGTCGACCGAGGCTTCCAGGTTGCCCGGGTAACCGGCATCGCCGTCAGGACTGGTCAGAGAAAAGCGGACCCGCGCGATGCTCTCGTCCGGCACATCGGCCCGCCACAGGCGCCGTCCGAAACCGCCCGAGCCGCCGTGCAGGTGGTTGGGTCCGTTGTTGCATTCGAGCTCATAGACTTTGCCGCCCAGTTCGAAACGCCCCTGGGCGATGCGGTTCCCGTAACGGCCGACGACGATGCCCATGGAGGCGCCGTCGCCCGCGTAACCCGCGGCGTCGCCGTAGCCGAGGACGACGTTGGCGAGGCGGCCGTCTCGGTCCGGCGTCTCGAGGGAGACCAGGGCGGCACCGAATTCGCAGACCGCCACCCGGCAGCGGCCGCCGGCATCGAGACGGTAAAGGGAGGCCGGTCCTTCCGGCGTGTCGCCGAAGGCTTCGGCGGTTACGGCTGGACGATCGCCGTTCAATGGGCCGCCTGGTTGCGCGGTTTCCAGCCCTCGGGGAGCTGGCCGAGGATGATCAGGCTGAGGACATCGTCCTTAGTCACCTCATCGATCGGATGGGTGCCGACGCAACGGCCGTTCTTCATGACCATGATGCGGTCGCAGAGATCGAAGACGTCGTGCATGTCGTGGCTGATCAGGAAGATGCCGATGCCTTCTGAGCGCAACTGTTTGGTGATGTCGGCGACCATTTGGGTCTCCGACGGACCCAGGGCCGCTACCGGTTCGTCCATGATCAGGATGCGGGCGTCGAAATAGATGGCCCGGGCAATGGCGACGACCTGGCGCTGGCCGCCGGACATGTTGCGCACCGCATCGTTGATGTTGGTGAAGTTGGGATTGAGGCGCTGCAGGACGCCGCGGGATTCCGCCTCCATGGCGTCATCGTCGAGCGTCCCGTAGGACGTCATCAACTCGCGCCCCAGGAACAGGTTGGCCGGGGCGTTCAGGTTGTCGGCCAGGGCCAGGGTCTGGTAGATGGTCTCGATGCCGTAGGAGCGGGCGTCGCGCGGGTTCTCGATTGTCGCTTCCTGGCCGCGCACCAAGATCTCGCCGCCGTCCTTCGGTAATGCGCCGGCCAGGATGTTCATCAGGCAGGACTTGCCGGCCCCGTTGTGACCCAATACGCCGACCACTTCTCCGGGGTAGAGATCGACGGATACGTCCTCGACGGCGTGGACACCGCCGAAGCGTTTCTGGACACCGCGCATCTCGACCAGTTTTTCTTTTTCCATGGCCGTTCTCCCTACCGGCGTGACTTGTAAAGCGTGTCGAACCAGACGGCGAGCAGAAGCACCAGACCAATGATCACCTGGCGCATGGCGCTCGAAACGCCCATCAGCACCATGCCGTTCTCCAGGCTCTGCATGATGACCGCACCCATGATGGCGCCGGCGATGGAGCCGACACCGCCGGCCAGTGAGGTGCCGCCGATGACAGCGGCGGCGATGACGCTCAATTCCGCCAAAAGACCCATGGAATTGGCCCCGGCGTTGAGCCGGGCCGTCGTGATGACGGCGGCGATACCGCAGAGGATGCCCATGACGACGAAGATCATCACCGTCGTCTTCTTGACGTCGATGCCCGACAGCTCGGCCGCCTGTGGGTTGCCGCCCATGGCGAAGACGTAGCGTCCGAAGCGCGTAACCTTGGAAATCAGGGTCATGCCGACGACGACGGCGATGAGGATCAGAACCGGGATCGGAATGCCGCGGGGGATTTCCGTTCTCGGTTTGTAGTAGGAGTTCATGACGATGACGAAGGCGATGATCAGGACGGCCCACATGGCGACCAGCGCCACTTCGATGGCGATCGGCTTCGTCGGGAAGTTGTGTTTGACGCGGCTGGCCCGGCTGCGGAAGGTCTGCATCGCGACAAGGGCGATGGCCACTAAGCCGAATACCCAGCTCCAGGTGGCGCCGATGGATCCGTCGATGCCGCCGCCCAGCAACTGGTAGGTCGGGTCCATGGGGGCGACGGTACGCCCATCGGTGACCAGGAAGGCCGCACCACGGAACATGAGGAGGCCGCCGAGCGTCACCACGAAGGCGGGGATCGCCCGGTAAGCCACCCAATAGCCTTGCCAGACGCCGATGACGGCGCCGAGCGCCACGCCGATCAGGATTGTCGTCGGCCAGTTCCAGACGACGCCCAAGGGAAAGACATCGACCTGCAGCCAGGCGATGACCATGCCCGTGAAGCCCATTACGGAACCGACCGACAGGTCGATGTGCCGGGCGACGATGACCAGGACCATGCCGGTCGCCATGATGCCGACGACGGAGCTCTGGACAGCCAGGTTGTAGAGGTTCCGAGCGGTCAGGAATATGCCGTCCGTGAGGAAGCTCAAGACCAGCCAAACAATGGCCAGGATCGCCACCATGGCGAACATCCGGACGTCGATTTCGCTGGCTCGAAGGAAGCGCGTCAAAGCGTTTCCGTTGTTTGATGTCTCGCTCATGATCGGCAAATCAACTTCAACTGGTTAAGGAGTCAAAAGACTTTAAAGAAAATCGGGCGGCACACAACCCGTGCCGCCCGATACAGGGAGATTACTTACACGCTGCCGGTACGTTTTTGGTGACGCCCTGGCAGACGACGGCCTTCGACACCCAACCGGCGTCAATGACCACATTGAGGTTGTCATGGGTAACCGGAACCGGCGCCAGTAAGATGGCGTCCATCTCGACGCCCTTGGCGCCGCCGCTCCACTTGATGGCGCCCTTCACTTTCGAGCCCATGGTCCCCTTGGCCAACTGAACCGCCACTTCGCCGGCCGCCTTGCCGAGCGCCCGGGCGTCTTTCCAGACACTGACCGTCTGCCAGCCCCGCGCGACGCGGTTGAGCGCCGCATGGTCGCCGTCCTGGCCGGACACCGGGATGCCTTCCATGCCTTGCGCGGTGAGCGCCGCGACGACGCCGCCGGCGGTGCCGTCATTGGAGGCGACGACCGCGTCGACCTTGTTGTTGTTGGCGGTCAGGATCTGTTCCATGTTGCGCTGCGCGTTCTCAGGCTTCCAGCCGTCCGTGTACTGTTCGCCGACGACCTTGATGTCGCCTTTGTCGATGGCAGCTTTCAGGACCTCGAGCTGACCGCCGTGTAGGAAGTCGGCGTTGGGGTCCGTGGAGGCGCCCTTGATGAAAGCGTAATTGCCCTTCGGTTGCGCCTTGAAGACCTCGCGGGCCTGCATGCGGCCGACTTCGACGTTGTCGAAGGTCAGGTAGAAGACGCCCGGCGCTTCGATCAAGCGGTCGTAACCGAGAACCGGAATGCCTTCTGCTTGGGCCTTGCCGACGGCCGGAAGCACGGCGCCCGAGTCCCAAGCGAGGACGATGATCGCGTTCGCCCCGCGGGCAATCAGGCTTTCGATGTCGGCCAGCTGTTTCTCGGCCGAGCCGCCGGCGTCGGCGCTGATGTACTTGGCGCCGCCGGCATCGAGCGCTGATTTCATGGCGGCTTCGTCGGTTTTCCAGCGTTCCTCCTGGAAGTTGGACCAGCTGACGCCAACCACCATGTCCGCCGCCTGGACGGCCGCAGACATGGCCAATCCCGCGACGGCGCCGATGACGACACCGGCCAGGGCTTTCGTGTACTTCTTCATAACTTCCTCCTTCTCCTTACTCACTTTTAAGTCTTAAGTTCCGCGGCCTTCGCGCATTTGTTTCTTTGCGTCTCGGCCATTCAAGACGCCCCTATTTAAGGGCCGTCTTCGCCATTGACGGCGGCAGCCACAAAGCCGCTTCCGTCTCTCCACGCGAAATCCGCGCGAATTGGTTTGCAAACAACCGGATCCAGGGGCTCCACTCCCCATCCGGCCACTGGACCCGCACCCGTAGGCGTTCGGCGACGCCGACACCGAAGTGGTGCCAGGTGGCGATGCCGCCGGCATGCCCGCCGCCGACGGTGATTTCCTTGCGTTGCGTTCGGTCGGCAACACGGACCTCGATCCAGACGCCGACGGCATTTCGATTGGTGCCCGGCTGTTCGACCTTCAGGGCCACCCAGTTGCCCGCCGGTCCGAGGCGCCCGGCCGTGCCGAACCCGGCGTTGCGCCAGACCTGGGCCGGGGCCGCACGATTGACGACGATGAGGTCAAGGAGGCCGTCCAGGTTGAAATCGGCAAGCGCGCTGCCCCGGCTTTTCGAGGTGCTGTCGACACCCGCTTCGCTCGCCGCTTCCCGGAAGGTGCCGTCCGGCTTGCCGAGCAACAGGTTGTTGGGGTCGCGTTGGGCGAAATCCTGCATGGCCTCGACGTTGCCCTTGGCGACAAAGAGATCAACGAAACCGTCGTTGTTGACGTCATCGAATTGGGCGTGCCAACCGGTCGACGGCAATACGTCATTGCCCGTATGGGGGCGATGGGCGGTGACTCCCGATTTGTGTGCTAGGTCGCGATAGGACGGCCGTCTCGGCGGGCCGTCGAGCGACCGCAGTTTCTGGTCACCCATACTGGTCAGGAAATACTCCGGATAGCCGTCACCGGTGAGGTCGCGGCTGGCGATCCCCATGCCCCAGATCTTCAGTTTCCGCCAACCCTCGCGTTTGGTGAACAGGCGGGGTTTGCCGCCGGCGAGGGTCCACAGCTGTTCCTGTCCGCCGCGGTAGTATTGCCGGTCGTTGCTGATCCGCAAGGCCTGGGCACCGGACCGGTTCCAATCGCTGAACAGGACGGAAAGCGAGCAGTATCCGGGTTCCAGAGCGGCCGGCGCGCTAAATCCGTTGTCGCGACCGACCGGCCGGTAGAGCCGGTTCTCGGCGCAGGTCCCCCAAGGCGAGCCCGGCTTGTCGCGGTCGACGTAGTTGCCGACGGCCACGGTCGGCCAGTCCCGGTCTTTTTCCCAGGTCGCCGAGAAGGCGGTGCTCCAGGCGTTGCCGCCATCGAAACTCCAGGCATCGTTGGCTAGTGAAAACCGGCAGCCGCCTTCGCCCCGGTAAACATGGTTTTCCCCGAGCCGCAGGACGGCGAGGTCGAGCCGGCCGTCACCGTCGACGTCGAGCGGATAGGCGCCGAGGACGTTGTCGAGGCCGTCGGGCAGACCGGATGCCGGGCGGAAGCGGACGGCCCCGCCCTTCTCTGATCCGTTGACCAGGAGGCGCGATGGACTCGATCCACCGGCCAGGAAGAGGTCCGGATAGGCATCGCCGTTGCAGTCGAAAACCGCCGCACCTCCACCGACGAAATACTCCCAACCGCCCGTGTAGGTGTGCTCGACGCCGGAAACAGTGGTCTCGTCGACGAATAGGGGCGGCTCGACGGCGCCGGCGGCAGCCGATCCGGCGACGAGAATGGCGGCAGCGAGGATATGGCGTCTCATGCCCCGCCCCCCGGTGAGATCGTCAAGCTCTTCAGGAACTCGATGACGGCGGCCCGGTCTTCGGCAGGCCGTGCTTCGTAGGCGGCCCGAGACTCGCTGCCCTCGGCACCGTGGTGGGCGATGGCTTCGGCGAGCGTGGTTACGTCGCCGCGGTGACCGTAAGGCGCGGTGCTGCCGACACCCCTCAGGCGGCTGGTCAGGAACACGTCGCGCCCGACGAAGCGCTGGGCGAGCATTTCATTGGCGAAATGCGGGCGTTCGTCATCGGCGATGCGATGGCGCTTGAGGTCGGAGAACAACGGCACCAGCCAGCGTCCGGCGTCGTCGCGCCGAAGGTCGGTTCCGTCGAGACTGAAGGAGAAAGCCGCGGTCGTTTCCTCGGGCCGCAGGGTGCCGGCCGAATTGACCGGGCCGGGCTCATGGAAGGCGAGCGAGTCCAGCGGCAGATGGGGGCGGTGGCAATCTGCGCATCCGACCTCCTCGAAGACCCGTGCACCCCGTTCGACGGCGTCGCGGAGCACCGGATGGTCGGGCAAGGTTCGGCCCGGCATGGGAAGCGTCGCTTGGAAGGCGACCAGCGCCGAGATGTCGCCCGGGGTCAATTCGTCGGTGACGCCGTCCTCGTCGAAATCCGCTTGGTCCGTCCAGCGTTCCCCGAACCGCTCGCTGGCCTGCATGCCGTGATGGGTGTTCATGGCGTTGATGGTGAACTGACGCAGGCTGGCGACGACACCCTTCTGGCTGAACGGGCGGACGATGAGGTCCTGGTCGATCCCCTCGATCTCGCCGGTCTTGACGAAACCGTCGGCATCGATGGTGAGATGACCGAAGGAAACGCCCTTGCTGACCAGTTCGGCCCGGACCGTCTCACCGGTCCGCTCGGCCTCGCGCCGCGCGGCATCGCGTTGGGTTTGCAGATCGCGCGTCATCTCGCGGGCCAGCAACTCGATGAGACCGGCGCCGTGAACGGGCGGCGTGCCGCGTTCGCCGGAGAACTGCGGGTCGAGGGAGTCGAAGTCGGGATCGTTGACACCTTCGGAAGCGAAGACGTTGGTGACGAAATCGCCGGCACCGCCGACGGCCGGCTGGTTATGGCAGCCGGCGCAGGAATTGGCCTCCGGACCGGAGGTGCGGAAAAAGGCCGGGGTCTCGCCCGGACGGCGCTTGACCGGAACATCCGATTGGGTCGCCGCCGGGCGCCCGGCCCCGTCGAGTGTGGTGAACCGAGCCTCGAACAAGCGCTTGCCGCGGGCAGACAGTGCGGCGATGGGCATGGCCGCCGCCTCGGCCTCGGCTATGTGGCGGACGAGCACCCGTTCGTCCCCTATCACCGGCCCGATCACCGGCGACGGTTCCGACGCCGAAACGCCGAGAACCGGGACGGTTAGCGCCATAAGCGCGAAGGGGAGTGATCGGGTGAGCGTCATCCTACAGGTACCGATTGACCAGGTTCTCCAGCATCTCCTGGCGGCCCGAACGCGGTTTGGGTTCGATGGCGCCATCAACGACGCGCTCCGAAAGGTCGGCCAGTGACAGCCCACCGCCCAGGATGTCCTTGCCGAGCCCGCCGTCCCATCCGGCGTAGCGGTCGGAAACGAAAGTTTGCAGCTTGCCGTCCTCCAACATGTCGGCGGCGATCAGGAGCGCGCGGGCACAGGTGTCCATGCCGCCGATATGGGCGTGGAACAGGTCGTCCGCTTCAAATGATTGGCGTCTGATCTTGGCGTCGAAGTTCAATCCCCCCGTCGAAAAGCCGCCGGCTCGGAGAATAATATAAAGAGCCATCGCCACTTCGGGAACGTTATTCGGGAACTGATCGGTGTCCCAACCCAGTTGCGGATCGCCCCGGTTGATGTCGACGCTGCCGAATATCCCGTTGGCAGTCGCATAGGCCAGTTCATGCTCGAAACTGTGCCCGGCCAGGGTCGCGTGGTTGGCCTCGATGTTGACGCGGATCTCGTCTTCCAGGCCGTACTTCAACAGGAACGCATGGACGCTCTGGCTGTCGTAATCGTACTGGTGCTTGGTCGGTTCCTGGGGTTTCGGCTCGATCAGGATGGTGCCCTCGAAGCCGATCTTGTGTTTGTGCTCGACGACCAAATTCATGAACCGGCCGAGCTGGTCGGCCTCGCGGCCCATGTCGGTGTTGAGCAGGGTCTCATAGCCCTCACGGCCGCCCCACAGCACGTAGTTGACGCCGCCGAGCCGGTGCGTGATGTCCATGATCTGGCGGACCTGGCCGGCCGCGTAGGCGAATACCTCCGGGTCCGGATTGGTGGCCGCACCGCCCATGTAGCGCCGGTGGCTGAATAGATTGGCTGTGCCCCACAGCAACTTGAGGCCGGTCCGCTCCATGGCCGCTTCCATCCTCTCGGCGATGGCCTCGAGGTTGGCGTTGCTTTCGGCCAGCGTCGAGCCTTCGGGAGCCGCATCGCGGTCGTGAAAGCAGAAGAAGGGCACGCCCAACTTCTCGAAGAACTCGAAGGCAACATCGAGTTTTAGGTTGGCGAGCGCCATGGCGTCGTCGGCATCGCCGCCGAACCAGGGCCGGTCGATGCACGGTCCGCCGAAGGGATCGCCGCCGGGCCAACAGAAGGTATGCCAATAACAGACGGCGAAACGGAGATGGTCCTCCATCCGCTTGCCGAGCACCTCACGGTCCTTGTCGTACCAGCGGAAGGCCAGCGGATTGTCCGACTCCGTTCCTTCGTAAGAAATCTTGTCGACGGTGGTGAAGAAATCGCTCATGGGTCCTCCGGGACATTCTGCATCCGCGGCCGGTCAAGGCTCGGCGAACGTCTTTTTCAACAAGGGATAAAGGGCATCGAACTGTCGCCGGCCGTCGCCGTAGGCCTCGACAAGGGCAGCATCGGGTTCGACGATCTCGGATACGGGCGGCGGAAGGCAGACGTCTCGCGGGTCCTCGGCGATGTCGGCGAGACGGGCCAGGCGGGCGGCGCCAAAGGCCGGTCCCAATTCGCCGGCTGTGTGATAGGTCAGCGGCCGGGCGAGGACGCTGGCCAGGATTCCGCCCCAGAAACGGCTTCGGGCGCCGCCGCCGATGACCGATACGGTGTCGATCTCGGCGCCGGCAGCGATTAACGCATCCTGACCGTCGGCAAAGGCGAATGCGACGCCTTCGAGAACGGCGCGAACGAGATGATGCCGGTCGGTCCCGTGGGTCAGGCCGAAAAACACGCCCTTGGCATTGGGGTCGTTGTGCGGCGTGCGTTCGCCGGAAAGGTACGGCAGGAAGATCTCATTGCAAGGACCGTCCGTTTGCTTTTCGACCGCCGTCAAGGCCGCCGCCTCGCTTTCGAATCCGGTCATTCTGGCGACCCACTCGAGGCAGCTGGCGGCGCTCAGGATAACGCTCATCTGGTGCCAGGTGCCGGGCAGGCAGTGGCAGAAGGCGTGCACGCCCTGTTCCGGGTTGGGCGAGAAGCGGTCGTTGGTCAGGAAATAGACGCCCGATGTGCCGAGCGACAGGAACGCACGGCCCGGCACGATGGCGCCGATGCCGGCGGCTCCCGCCGCGTTGTCTCCGGCACCGCCGGCAACCGGAATGCCGGCCGGCACGCCCCAAGCCTCGGCCACGTCCGCCTTGAGATGGCCGGACGGAGCACTGCCTTCGACCAGCGACGGCATGTGGGCGCGGGTCAGGCCGGTCGCTTCGAGCATCGCGTCCGACCAGTCCCTGGCCGCGACATCGAGCCACAAGGTGCCGGCCGCGTCCGACATTTCGGAAACGAAGGCGCCGGTCATGAGCCAGCGGATGTAATCCTTGGGTAGCAGGACCTTATCGATACGGCCGAATAGATCGGGCTCGTTTTCCGCGACCCACAGGAGCTTCGGCGCCGTAAACCCCGGCATGGCAACGTTGCCGGTAATGGTCCGGGTTTGCGGCTGGCGCCGCTCCAGTACCGCGCATTGGGCCTCGCTGCGTCCGTCGTTCCACAGGATGGCTGGGCGCAGGACCGCACCCGAGGCATCGATAAGCGTGGCGCCGTGCATCTGTCCCGAAAGACCGACGGCCCGCACCGCCGACAGGGCATCGCCGTGTTCTGCGCGAATGCCGGCGATGGCCTCGTTGGTCGCCACCCACCACGCCTTCGGGTCCTGTTCCGACCACAGGGGATGCGGCCGTGATACGGTCAGCGAGCCGGTCGCCTGGCTGATCACCGTGTCGCCGTCATCGCCTCCGCAAAGGACGGCTTTGACGCCTGACGTGCCGATATCGATTCCCAGATACATTGGGAACTCCCTATGGGTGCAGGATGAAGTGCCGCCATCGTTGTTGGTTATTCTGTGCCCGTTGAGGGCTTTTGATTGTTTTGATGATGTGATGATGATGGGAAATGATGGGGTTGTCAATCAGATTCTCTTTGTTCGGTCGGCTACCGGTCGGAAGGGCGCATTTTGGGGAAAAAACCTAATATTTCATTGAAAATACACGATATAATTTCGCCTTATCTCCCTGGCTTGGGCGATAACAATAATTTTTGACAAACCAATCAAAATGATGTTTTTATTGAGGGCAATAAAACATCCCTCGGAGAGTCTCAACCTTGGTTCGCAGGAAAGCCCGTCACGCCGAGATCGCGGAGGCCGCCGATGTCAGCATTGCGACGGTCGACAGGGTCTTGAACGCGCGCCCCGGAGTCAGTCCGTATACCCAACGGCGCGTTTGGGATGCCGTGCAAAGCCTGCAAGGGCAGCCGGGCAAAGCGGTCGGCTCCGAAGCCGTCAAACGGCGGTTCGACTACATACTGCCGGGTGGGCCCAACACGTTCTGGCAGTTGGTGGCGGACGGTGCCCGGGCCGCCGGCGCCGAACTTGCCGATCAGGGCGCCGATATCCATTGCCATTTGATCGAGGGTTTCAACGCCGACGTCCTGGCCGAAACCATTCACCGCCTGGGTGCCACCTCCGACGGCTTGGCCATCGTCGCCTTGGAACATCCGCTGGTTCGCGAGGCGGTGACGGCGTGCTTCCATGACGGCGTTCCCGTGGTCACCCTGGTCGCCAATCTGACCACCCAGAACACTGTGGGATACGTCGGTCTCGACAACCGGGCGGCGGGGCGCACCGCCGGCTACCTGATGGGCCGGCTCCTCGCCGGGCGTGAAGGGAAGATCGCGCTCTTCGAAGGCAGCTTGAACCTGTCGTACCGGGATCATCAGGAGCGCGACATCGGTTTCCGCGATGTCCTGCGCGAACTGTTTCCGGGCCTGACGGTCGCGTTCAAACATCCGACGCTCGACGACCACGAAGAAGCCTATCGTTTCACCAAGACCTTGCTCGAGCAGCACCCGGAAATTCTCGGCATCTACAATGTCGGCGGCGGCATCCGCGGAAATGCCCGGGCCCTGCAGGAATTGGGACGCGCCAAGGAAATCGTCTGCATCGGTCACGAATTGACGCGTTTTACCCGGGAGTTCCTGGTCGACGGAACCCTGGACGCGGTGATCGACCAGGCGCCCGGTTTCCAGGCCCGCGAAGCCGCTCGGGTTCTGCTCGAATTCCATACCAAAGGCGCCAACGCCCCACGTCCGCGGCGGCCCCACGTCGAGATCTTCCTGCGCGAGAACCTGCCCTGATCCGTAACGAGGAGATGTGAAAATGGAACCGATTCGCTGGGGTGTGTTGAGCACGGCGAAAATCGGCCTGGAAAAGGTCTTACCCGCCATGGCCGAAAGCCCTGATTGCGCGATTGTCGCGATCGCGTCACGTGATCTGGCCAAGGCCAATGCCGCCGCCGACAAGCTGGGGATCGCGCGGCGTTACGGAAGCTATCAGGAGCTTTTCGACGATCCGGAGGTGGACGCCATCTACAACCCGCTGCCCAACGACCTCCATGTGCCGTTGAGCATCGAGGCGGCGAAGGCCGGCAAGCACGTGCTGTGCGAGAAACCGATCGGGCTCGATACCGGTGAGGCGAAGACGCTCCTCGAGGCCCGCGACGCCAACGGCGTGACCATCGTCGAGGCCTTCATGGTGCGCCATCATCCGCAATGGCTGCGGGCGCGCGACCTGCTGCGCTCAGGCGCTCTCGGCACCCTTCTCAGCGTTCACGCGGTGTTTTCCTATTTCAACGACAACCCGGATAACATCCGCAACATCAAGGCGAACGGCGGTGGTGGTCTCTACGACATCGGTGTCTATCCGATCGTCGTTTCCCGGTTTCTGTTCGAACGGGAGCCGCGCCGCGGGGTCGCGGCCTTGGAGCGGGACCCGAACTTCGGCACGGATCGTCTGGCCTCGGTCATCCTTGATTATGGCGGCGCGCACGCGACCTTCGTGTGCTCCACGCAAATGGTCCCCTATCAACGGGTCCAGGTCTTGGGAACGCGCGGGCGGATCGAGATACAAATCCCCTTCAACGCGCCGCCCGACGCGCCGACCCTACTGTTCACCGACGATGGATCGGTCCTCGGTGGCGGCTCGGCGAAAACGGAGACCTTCGAGGTCTGCGACCAGTACCGATTGCAGGGTGAGGCCTTTGCACGGATCCTGCGCGGCGAAGACGAATGCGAGTTCCCGCTCGAGGACTCGGTCGCCAACATGCGGGTCGTCGACGCGCTGTTCCGGTTGGCGGAAACCGGCCAGTGGGTGGAGATTGGGTAGAACGGCGTCGGACAACCCTCGCCGCCGCCGCTGTGGTACACTCGGTTCCGCCGGGAGTTGCGGAGGTCGTCAATGGATCGCGGACCGGGATTGGATGCCAAAAAATCGATCGAAAACCGCTGGCGTCTCACCAAGGGGCGCCTTGAAGAAGACAAGCGGCAGGTCTACGACGAGCTGAGGACCTATCCGCCGCAGGTTGCCGGGTGTGACCTGCATTTCCGCGACTTGGCCGAAAAGAGGGATTGGATCGCAACCAGCCTCCGGCGCCTGGAGGCTCTGTGTCCCGGAGAGGCGGACACCGAAGATATTGAAGCGCTACTCGAAGAGATCGCGAGCGGTTCGCCGCCTTGAGCGTCCACACCCACCGGAGCGGCTAGTGGGTTTCGACGTCCCGCGGGCGAACGAAGGATACCAGACGGAACCCGCCGAGCGCAGCATCGGCCCAGCTGTCGATCGGCGCCATCAACGTGGCCATGGCGGCGGTTGGAAACTTGGCTCGCATGTCGTCCTCGATTGCCGCCATGGTGCCATCGGCGAGGGCATCGGCAAAGTCTTCCGTGGCCTGGTTGTGGCCGATCATCATCACCGTATCGACGTCATCCGGGACCTCCTGCAGACGGCTGAGCAAGGTGCCGGTGGAGGCATGGTAAAGGCCACCTTCAATGGAAAGGGTCACCTCGGGATCAAGGGCATCCAGAATACCGTGCAGCGTTGCCTGGGCGCGCTCGGCGCCGGAACAGATGACGAGGTCGGGTCGAATTTCCTCGTCCGTAAAATAGCGGGCCATGATCCTGCAGGCCGCTTTGCCACGTTTGTTGAGTGGCCGATCGAAATCCCGGAGTGCCGGGTCTTTCCAGCTCGATTTGGCGTGCCTTAGTAGCAGAAGTGTTTTCATGTTCGCCTGCCGTCCCTGATTGCAACCGCGTGATCACCCGGTTTCGGTTTCGGTTTCCACAATGGTCCGTTCGGGCGGAAAACGGATAATCACCGTCGTCCCGACATTCAGTTGACTCTCGATCTCGAGCGATCCGCCGTGGAGCTCCGTCAACCGTTTCGACAGGTGCAAACCCAATCCGGTCCCTTCCCCCGCCTGTTGATGGCTGCCGCGAATCTGGCTGAACGGCTCGAGGACCCGGTCGATGTCCGCGGGCGCGATCCCGATCCCGGTATCGGCAACGGAAACGAGCGTCCAGCCGCCATCGAACCAGGCATCGATGACGACGTCGCCGCCCGGCGAGAATTTGATCGCATTGCTGACGAGGTTGATGATGATTTGCCGGCAGCGCAATGGGTCGGCGCGCAATGCGGGAACGGTCTGAGTCCCTTGCTTGACGGAAAGGCTGACGCTGCGTTGGGCGGCCATGTCGTTGAGCAGTGCGGCGACGCCGCGGATCAAATCAGCGAGATCGATAGTCTCTTCGACAAGTTCCAGGTTACCGAACTCGATCTTCGATACGTCGAGCACGTCGCTGATCACGTTCAGGAGATGGCCTCCAGCGTTTTCGATCAAAGCGGCGTACTCCTTGTAGGAGTCCGATAATTCACCCGCGACTTCACCGGTCATCAGTTGCGAAAATCCGATGATGGAATTGAGTGGTGTCCTCAGTTCATGACTCATGTGGGCCAGGAACTCGGTCTTGGTACGATTGGCATACTCGGCCCGTTCTTTGGCCAGAACCAACTCGTGTTCGGCTTTTCGCCGCTCCGTGATGTCCGTGATCAATCCCGACATCCTGACGACAGTGCCCGCCTCGTCGCGGAAACTCCGACCGCGGGCATGGTACCAGCGGTAGGAGCCGTTCTTGTTGCGCAGGCGAAACTCGCTGTCATAGGCGGTGTCCGGTGTGCGCAGATGTTGGCGAAGTTCCTCGAAATAACGATCGGCGTCGTCAGGGTGAAGGACGCTGACGACCGAGTTGCCGGTCAACGCCGTGAACTCGCCCTCTTCGTATCCGAGCATTTCCTCGAAACGGGGCGAGAAGTAGACTTCGCCTTCAACGGCGTTCCAGTCCCAGATGCCGGCCTGATGCACGGCGTGCTGGTATCGGGTCTCGCTTTCCTTGAGGGCCTTTTCGGCCCACTTGATCTCGCTGATGTCCGTTGCGATGGAGCCGACGCCCGATACATTGCCGTCGGCGTCGCGGATCGGGAACCGAACGGAAAACAGCATATCGCCGCCGTTCTTCAGGGCTGCAGAATGTTCATGGATCATCGGTTCCCCGGTTTCCATGACATGGCGGTCATAGGAGGCGAGATCTTCGGCGAAATCATCGGGCATCAAATCCCGGACGGTCTTGCCCTTCAAGTCGTCGCCGCTGACCCCGAACATCTCTTCGTAGGCCCGGTTGACGAGTTGAAAACGGCCCTCACGGTCGCGCACCGCGATGATCGCCGGCGAGTGGTCGAGAACGTTCCTGAGCAGTTCCGTGCGCTCGCGCAATTGTTCCTCGGAACGCGTTTTCTCGGTGATGTCGGTATAGGTGGTAACGAAGCCACCGTCGGGCAGCGGGTTGCCGACGATCTCGATAACGACACCGTCGGGCCGCACACGTTCGAACCGGTGCGGTTCACGTCTGCGGGCCAATTCCATGCGTTCCCGGACCTGGGACTCCACCTCGCCGTCGCCGTATTCACCCCTTTTGGCGTTGAAGCGAAAGACGTCCTCAAGCAACGTACCGACACCGATGGCGTCCGGCGGGAAATCGAGCAGCTCCATGAAACGCCGGTTGATCAGGACCAGGCGCAGGTCACCGTCGAGAACACTGACGCCTTGATCCAGGTGATCGAGGGCGCTGGTCAGTATCACCGGGTCCGCCAAGAGCCGGGATGAAGAAGCTGATTGCGTTATCTTCGGCGGTTTCACTACGTAAATCCGGCCCTTGCGGTTGTTGCCGCGTGAGGCCACAGCCTAAGACCGGTGTCGTTTTGTGGCAAGCGATGCCCCAGTCCCGGTCGCGGTGGTGCCGGACCGTCGGGACCGGCGATGGGCCAAGCCATGCGGGAACCCAGTCCGGAGTTGACATCCCACGCATTCGAAATCATGAAAGTGTCAGGGCAAATTTCACGGCAACCGAGGAGCCTGTTATGGCGAAGATGACGCGGCGCGCTTTGGCGAGATTAACATTGGGAGCCGGACTGGCGGCAGTGGTTCCCGCCGCCGTTGCCGCCGAGAGGCCACGGATCTTGGTCGTCGGCGGCGGGGCGGCCGGGGCCAGCGTCGCGCGGCGATTGGCGGTCGGCGACGGGCTCAACGTCATCTTGATCGAAGCCAACCCGGTCTATTCGGCGCTGTTCGGTTCGAACCGGTTTCTCGCCGGCAGCGGCGAACGCGAAAGCCTGGACTTTCGGCTGGATCGCCTGTCGTCCGGCGGGATCGAGGTTGTCAACGCGCGGGCCGAGGCGATCGACGGCGCCAAGCGCGAGGTCGTTCTTACGGACGGCCGGCGGGTCGCCTTCGACCGTGCCGTCGCCGCGCCCGGCATCGATTTCCGGTTCGAGGCGATCGACGGCCTCGGTCCGGAAACGGTCACGCGCTTCCCGCACGCCTACAAATTGGGCTCCGAGGTCTATGACCTGAAGGCGCGGCTCGACGCCTTGCCGCCGGGCGGAACGGTCGCCGTCACCGCGCCCGAGCGCCCCTACCGGTGTACCCCGGCGCCCTACGAGCGGGCGTCCATGATGGCGCTCTACCTGAAACGGAACAATCCGGAGGCCAAGGTGCTGATCCTCGATTCGAAGGTCGAGTTTCCGCTCATGGACCGCATGATCCCGGAATGGGAAACCCGTTACGGGGAGATGATCGAATGGGTGTCCGCCGATTTCGGCGGCCGGGTCACCGGTATCGATCCCGCCACCGGGGCGCTGGTTACCGAAGACGAAACCTTCGAAGCCGATCTCGCCAACGTCATTCCGCCGCAACGGGCCGGCGACCTCGCCGTCAATTCCGGTTTGACTGATGAGAGCGGCTGGTGCCCGGTCGACCCGCTGACCTTGGAGTCAACCCTGGTACCGGGTGTTCACATCATCGGCGACGCCATCGACGCCGGCGATATGTCGAAATCGGGTCATGCGGCCAACAGTCAGGCCAAGGTTTGTGCGGCCGCGGTCATGGCCATGGTTTCAGGCGAGGCAGCACCGGTTCCGGCCTACGACAACGACTGCTATTTCCTGATCGACAAAGGCCACGGCCTCAAGGTCGGCGGCGAGTATGTCGCCAAGGATGGCCGCATCACCGGAGTCAAAGGCTATTCCAGCGATCCCGGCGAGGACGATGCCGTGCGGCGCCAGACGGCCGAGGACGGCGTCAAGTGGTACCGCTCGATCACCGGCGAGATCTTCGGCCCGGCCTTCTAACCCAAAATCTACCCGCAAAGAAAGAAGCCGGGCCTTGGGAAGGCCCGGCGAGTTTGACAGGGATGCGGTTGGGATTGAGAGAGGGGAGGGGAGAGAGGGGATATCCCAACCGCATAATCATCCTCTCACAGACCTATGTGAATAGCTGTGACGGCCGTCACGCCCATCAACTTTTTTCGATTTTTTTTCGCGACCCCGAACAAGCATCGTAACCGGTCACTTACCGTTGGTTTAAGCGCCAGTTTTCGGGTTCGTAGACCGGCGCGTCGGATGGTGGCAGTGGAGTTCGGCTGCGGATGTCATCGGCCGCTTTTTCGGCGATCATGATGGTCGGTGCGTTGAGGTTGCCGCTAACGATGGACGGCATGACCGAGGCATCGACGACCCGTAGCCCGTCGATGCCGTGAACCCGGAGCGCTTCGTCGACCACGGCGTCGCCATCCTCGGCTACGCCCATCTTGCAGGTGCCGCAGGGGTGGTAGGCGCTCTCGCCCTTAGCCCGGACGAAGGCATCGATGGCACCATCGCTGGTCGCATCCGGCCCCGGCGCCAGTTCGGGTCCGCGGAACCGGTCGAAGGCCTTCTGGGCGAAGACCTCGCGGGTCAGGCGCACGGCGGCCCGCATCTCGCGCTTGTCGGCCTCCGTCGACATGTAATTAAAGAGGATCGACGGGTGGTCGCCGGGATCGTTCGAGCGCAGCGATAGCCGCCCGCGGCTCTCCGTTCGCATCGGCCCGACGTGGGCCTGGAAGCCATGGCATTCGGCGGCCGACGTCCCGTCGTAGGATACCGCCATGGGCAGGAAATGGTACTGCAGGTCGGGATGCGGCACGCCCGCTTCGCTGCGGATGAAGGCGCCGGCCTCGAAGTGGTTGGTGGCGCCGAGGCCGCTGCCGAAGAGCAGCCATTCGATGCCGATTCGGAGCTTGTTCAGGGGCTTGGTTGCCGAATAGAGCGTGATCGGTTCGGTGCAGGCCATCTGCACGTAGATCTCTAGATGGTCCTGCAGGTTGGCGCCGACGCCCTTGAGATCTTGGGCGACACCGATGCCGTTGTCGTGCAGTTGCCCGGCGTCGCCGATGCCGGACAGCATGAGGAGCTGCGGCGAGTTGATGGCGCCGCCGGCGAGGATGACCTCGCGGGACGCCCGGATCGTTTCGGCGTGGCCGCCTCGCGTGGTCTCGACGCCGACCGCGCGGCCGTTTTCGATAACGATTTTGCGGGTCAGGGTCTTGATGCGCAGGTCCAGGTTCGGCCGCTTGAGGACCGGTCTCAGGTAGGCGTTGGCCGTACTCCAGCGCTTGCCCCGATGCGTGGTCATCTGCATATGGCCGAAACCTTCCTGCTGGAAGCCGTTCATGTCCACGGTCCTGGGATACCCGGCCTGGACGCCGGCCTCGATGAAGGCGTCGTAGAGGGGATTGCGGCACGGCCCGTCGGTGACGTTGAGCGGGCCCTCAGTGCCCCGATAGTCGTCCTCGCCTTTTTCCCAGGTCTCGGCCCTGCGGAAATAGGGCAGGCAATGGGCATAGGACCAAGAAGGCAGGCTGTTGCCGGCCCAGCGATCGTAATCCAAGGCGTGGCCGCGCACGTAGCACATGCCATTGATGGAGCTGGAGCCGCCGAGCACGCGCCCGCGCGGGCAATACATGCGCCGCCCGTCCATGTGCGGCTCCGGTTCGTTCTCGTAGTACCAGTTGTACTTGTCGTCGGCCAACGGCCAGGCGAAGGCCGATGGCATCTGGATGAAGATGCTGCGGTCCATGGGCCCGGCTTCGATCAGCAAAACCGAAACATCGGCGTCCTCGGTCAGACGGTTGGCCAACACGCACCCGGCCGACCCGGCACCGACGATGATGTAGTCGTACTCGGTCAGGCCTGCCATGCGAAAGCTCCTCCTTTTGGATCATTGGCGTCATCCTTTTCTGCCCTATCGGCGAGCCGTTTGGCGAAAGCCTTGGCGCTGTCTGCCAACTTTCCGCGGTCGGTTTCGTCGGGAGACAAAGCCGCATTCAACCACAGGCCGTCGATCGTCGCCGCGAGTACGGACGCCAGTTCGTCGGGGTCCTTCCCGGGGAACAGGGGTCTCACGGCATGGCGCAAATTCGAATGAAGCCGAGACGCGTTGATACGGCGAAGCCGCGCCAGGGCCGGATTGTGTGGCGCCTCGGCCCAGAAGGCGAGCCAAGCGGCGATCGCCGAACGGTCGAACTGTTCGCTGGCGAAGTTGCCGTCGATGATGGCGTCCAGACGTTGTTCGGGGGTTCGCGCCTGGCGAAGGCGGTGGACGACACCCTGACGCAGCTGTTCCAGCATATCGCGCATGGCCGCTTCCAGGAGGTCGTTTTTGTCCTTGAAGTAATGATGGACGATGCCCGGCGATACGCCGGCCCGCGCCGCGATCCGCGATACGGGGGCCTGTGTAAAACCCATCTCGCCGACCGTCTCGATGGCTGCGTCAACCAGCTGGCGGCGGCGGATCGGTCTCATTCCCAGTTTCGGCATCGCGCCAATTTCTCAGTCCTGTGACGGCACCAATATGGTCAAAGTTCACGTCCCGGTCAATTTTAATTGGTTAACGAATCAAAAATAAAAACAAACAATATCAGCAAGTTGTCATGAAAGGTGCGTCTTTGGTGTTGCTGGGTATCCGGTTTTCTGGTCTTTTGCGCCGATTGCGGAGGAGCGGCCGGAAACGTGAGGTGCAGGAATGACCATTGGCGGAGTACTTTTCGACAAGGACGGCACGCTCCTCGACTTCAACGCGACCTGGGTGCCGGTGATCCTCGAGGCGGCGCTGGCCGTGGCCGGTGGCGACGCCAATCTGGCGGTGCGCCTAATGGCGGCCGGGGGATTGGGCGATCAGCAGGGCACGGTGGCGCCGGGAAGCCTGCTCGCCGCCGGTACCACTGAGGAGATCGCCGCCCTATGGGCTGAGTTGGCACCGGATCATGGGCAACTGGATCTGGTCGGGTTCATCGACTCCCTTTTCATCGAGGGCGGCAAGGCGACGGCCGTCGCCGTACCAGGCATGGCCGACGTGCTGTCCCATCTCAGCAGAAACGGCCTTCGTCTCGGTCTCGCCACCAGCGACAGCGAAGCCGGCGCCGTGGCGACGCTGGCCGGGTTCGGCGTTGTCGAGCTGTTCGATTTCCTGGCCGGCTACGACAGCGGATATGGGGCCAAGCCGGGGCCCGGCATGGTGAACGGGTTTTGCGCGTCGACTGGTCTGAACGCGGCGCAAGTGATGGTCGTCGGCGATAACGTCCACGATCTCGAGATGGGCCGAAACGCTGGCGCCGGGCAGGTTATCGGCGTGCTCACCGGGACCGGCGGGCGAGAGCACCTGACGCCGCTGGCCGACCGGGTCATCGACAGCATCCGCGATCTTCCCGCGATCGTTGACGAGATCGTCTCGGCGGAAGATGATCGGGCACCGCAGGAGATCCATTGAGGAATAATCATGCCGTTTATCGCCGCCCGTATGGACCGTTTCCAGCCGACCGCCAGTTCCGTCGCCACGCAACGGGCCCGCGAGCTGGCCGCCGAGGGGCGCGACATCATCCGCCTGGCCCAGGGCGAACCGGATTTTCCGACGCCTGAGAACGTCAAGCGGGCGGCGGTCCGCGCCATGGAGAGAAACGAGACCGGCTACACGCCGACCGCCGGCACGGTGGCCATGAAGGAGGCCATCGCCGAGAAGTTCCGCCGCGACAATGGCCTCGACTATTCGCCCGAGCAGATCATCGCCGGCACCGGCGGCAAGCAGGTCATCTTCTCGGCCATCGTCGCCACCGTGGAGCCCGGTGAGGAGGTGATCATCCCGGCGCCCTACTTCGTCGCCTATCCGGACGTCGTCAAGTTCGCCCGCGGCGTGCCGGTCGTCGTCGAATGCGCCGAGGAGCACGGCTTCAAGCTGCAGCCGGATGAGCTGGAAGCGGCCATCACCGAGAGGACCAAGTGGCTGATCCTCAACTCGCCCAACAACCCGTCCGGCTCCGCCTATACGGAAAGCGAACTGGCGGCGCTGGCTATCGTTCTTCTGGATCACACGCAGGTCCACGTGATGACCGACGATATCTATGAGCATATCCTCTTTGACGGCCGGCCGTTCCACACCATGGCCGCCGTCGAACCGGCGCTCTTCGATCGCACCTTGACCGTCAACGGCGTCTCCAAGGCCTATTCCATGACCGGTTGGCGGCTGGGCTTCGCCGGCGGTCCGGCCGAGTTGATCCGCAGCATGACCAAGCTGCAGAACCAGAATACGGGCAACCCCTGTTCGATCACCCAGGCCGCCGCCATCGAGGCCCTGACCGGCCCGCAGTCGATCGTCGGCGAGCGCACGGCCGAGTTCCAACAACGCCGTGACGTCGTCGTCGAGCTCTTGAACGAAGCCGCCGGTCTCACCTGCCGATCGCCGGAGGGCGCCTTCTACGTCTATCCCAATTGCTCGGCCCTGATCGGGCGGCGCACGCCTTCGGGCAAGGTTATGGAGAACGACAAGGACGTGGTCGTCTACCTGATGGAAGACGGCGGCGTCGCCGGGGTGCACGGCGAGGCATTCGGCCTGTCGCCCTACTTCCGCCTGTCGACGGCGGCCGGCATGGAAGAACTGAAGGAGGCCTGTGTGCGCGTGCAGGCGGCTTGCCAGGCGCTCTCCTGATCCACTCCTCTCGGCTTCGTTTTCGGAACATTTGACAGCGTTTTTGCGCTTTTCGTCTTGCCGGCGCCCCGCGTAGATTTCTTCCTGCGCCCACAGAATAAGGAACGCCGGCGCGAGGGAGGGACCATGGCCGCCACCGATCCTTTGTTGCAGCCCTATCGGCTCAAACACCTGGAGCTGCGCAACCGCATCATGTCGACGGCCCACGAGCCCGCCTATTCGGAGGACGGCCTGCCCAAGGACCGCTATCGCCTCTATCACGAGGAAAAGGCCAAGGGCGGCATCGCGCTCACCGTCATCGGCGGTTCGACCATCATCGCCCCCGACACGCCGGCCGTCTTCGGCAACCTCTACGCCGGCAACGACGACATCATCCCGTGGCTGCAGAAACTCGTCGACGGCGTCCATGCCCACGGCGCCGCGGTCATGTGCCAGATCACGCACCTGGGGCGCCGCACCGTCTGGAACACGGGCGATTGGCTGCCGATCATCTCGCCGTCCCTGGTCCGCGAGCCGGCGCACCGGGGATTCCCCAAGGAGATGGAGGACTGGGACATCCGCCGCGTCGTCAAGGCCTACGGCGATGCGGCGCGAAGGTGCAAGGAAGGCGGCATGGACGGCGTCGAGGTCGAGGCCTACGGGCACCTGATCGATGCCTTCTGGTCGCCCCGCACCAACCAGCGGACGGACGCCTACGGCGGTTCCTTGGACAACCGCATGCGCTTCGGCCTCGAGGTCTTCGAGTCCATTCGTAGGAAAGTCGGCGACGACACCATCGTCGGCATTCGCATGGTCGTCGACGAGGACGCGGAGAACGGCATCACCCGCGACGAGGGTTTCGAGATCGCCAGGTGTTTGGCGGCGACCGGCATGATCGACTTCATCAACGTCATCAAGGGCCATATCGAATCGGACGAGGCGCTCTCCCACGTCATCCCCAACATGGGGACGCCGGCGGCACCGCATCTGGCCCTCGCCAGCGCCGTCAAGGCCGAGCACGACATCGCCGTTTTCCACGCGGCGCGCATCAACGAGATCGCCACGGCGCGCCATTCCATTGCCGAGGGGCACCTGGACATGGTCGGTATGACCCGCGCCCATATGGCCGATCCGCACATCGCCGCCAAGCTCATGCGCGGCGAGGAGGAGCGCATCCGCCCCTGCGTCGGCGCCGGGTATTGCATCGACCGCTTGTACGAGGCCGGCGATGCGCTTTGCGTCCACAACCCGGCCACCGGCCGCGAGGCGACCATGCCGCAGGTCTTCAACCCGACCGAGGGGGAAAAGAAGAAGATCGTCGTCGTCGGCGCCGGCCCGGCCGGCCTCGAGGCGGCGCGGGTGTCCGCATCGCGGGGACACGACGTGGTTCTCATGGAGGCCGCCGACCGGGCCGGCGGCCAGGTCGTCGTCGCCGCCGGACTCGACCGGCGCAAGGAGATCATCGGCATCGTCGATTGGCTGGCTTCCGAGGTCGAGGCGCTTGGCGTCGACATGCGGTTCAATACCTTCGCCGAGGCGGAAGACGTGCTGGCCGAAAACCCGGACATCGTCATCGTCGCCACCGGCGGCATGCCGAATACGGAATTCCTAGAGGCCGGCGAGGACCTGGCGACCACGGGCTGGGACATCCTGACCGGCCAGGTGACGCCGGCCGCCGACGTCATCCTGTTCGACGACATCGGCCAGCACCAGGCCCTCAGCGTTGCCGAAGCCGTCGCCAAGGCCGGCAGCAATCTCGAGATCGTGACGCCCAACCGGGCCATCGGCCAGGAGACCGGCGGCCTCAACTACCCGGCCTACTACAAGGTCTTCTACGAGAAGGGCGTCAAGACGACGCTCAATCTAAGGCTCACCTCGATCGCCCGGGACGGCAACCAGTTGGTCGGCCACTTCTATAACGAGTACGACAAATCCGTGGTCGAAAAACGGGCCGACCAGATCATCGTCGAGCACGGCACCCGGCCCTTCGACGATCTTTACTTCGAGCTGAAACCGGGGTCGGTCAACCAAGGCGAGATCGATCACGACGCCCTGATCGCCGGGCGCCCGCAGGACATCGTCAACAACCGGGACGGAACCTACACACTGTTCCGGGTCGGCGATGCCGTCGCCGGGCGCAACATCCATACGGCGATCTACGATTCGCTGAGGCTGTGCAAGGATTTCTGAGGGCGGGCGGCCGCGCCGAGGGTCAATAGACCACCGCTTCCCCGGAGCCGCCGTCGACGGCAATCGACTGGCCGGTGATCATGTCGGCCAGCGGTGAACAGAAAAATAATGCCGCCGAGGCGATGTCGTCGGGCTGGATCAGTTTGCCCAAGGGGATGTCGCCCGTACGTTTGGCGATGACGGCGTCGAGGTCCAAGCCCAACTCTTGCGCCTCACGTTCGAAGATCTGCGTCACCCGCTCAGTCGCCGTATAGCCCGGATGGACGCAGTTGACCGTGACGTTGTATTGGGCGGCGTAACCGGCGAACTGCTTGGTGAAGTTGGCGACGCCGGCGTTGGTCACCCCATTGGTCATGCGCAAGGGTGCGACGATGCGCGCCGTCATGCCGCCGATGTTGACGATGCGCCCGCCACCTTGTTTGGCCAGGAACGGCAGGACCAGCCGCGCGATGCGGATGTAGGCCATCAGCTTGACGTCGATGTGGTAGCGGAATTCGTCGTCGGTGAGGTCGTCAAAGGGTGCGCTGGTCGAGGTGACGGCGTTGTTGACCAGGATGTCGATCCGGCCGGCCGCTCCGGCCGCCTCACCGACGAAACGCGCGATGTCCTCCCGGCGGCTGACGTCGGCCTGGAACCCCCAGGCCTGGACGCCCCTGTCTCGTATCTCGGCAACGGTCCGCTCCAGGCTTTCCGGTGTCCGTCCGCAGATGACGACGTCGACGCCGTGTTCGGCGAGCCGCAGGCTGACGGCGCGGCCGATGCCCCGGCTGCCGCCGGTGACGATGGCAGCCTTGCCTTTAAGTTTGAAATCCATGCCCTCAATCCCCTTCAGGTGCCGGCAATCAGGCTCGCTTGCGGCCGGTTGGATCCGGCGATCTGCGTGCGCAGCATATAGCGCCTGGCCGCCGGGTCGAAGGCATCCCGGCGGTGCAGGGTCGCCCGGTTGTCCCACATGAGGACGTCACCGACCCGCCAGCGATGGCGATAGGTGAAGCGGGCATCGGTGGCATGGGCCCAGAGATCGTCCAGCAAGGTTTCGGAATCCGCCAGCGCCAAGCCTTCCACATAGGCGTTGCGCCGCCGGCCCAGGTAAAGAACGTCGCGGCCCGATCCGGGGTGACGGCAGATCGCCGGATGGTAGGTGCCGGGGCAGGTCATCGGGTCATCGTCGGCCTCCATCCCCTGGCGCAGATAGCCGCCGGAATTGTAGGTGCCGTCGTGCTTGATGCGCCGCCCCTCTATGCGATTGCGGAGCGCCGCCGGCATATCGTCGAGAGCGGCACCCATGCCGGCGAGCCAGGTGTCGCCGCCGAAGTCCGGGATTTCGACGGCATAAAGAAGGGAGGCGCGGGGCGGGCGTTCGATATAGGACATATCGGTGTGCCAGGCCGCTTCCCCGGCACCGAGACTACCCAGTTCCCGGCCGTCGCCGTCCTTGATGTTGGAGACCACGTAAAGTTCCGGATACCCGTCGACGACCGTCCGGCCCTTCTCGTTGGCGGGCGCCGGATCAAGCGTGCCGAAAAAACGGCTGAAGCGTATCAAGTCGCCGGGCTCCAGGTCCTGGCCACGAAACAGAACGGCGGCGTGTTCGTCGAACAGGTGCGTGATCCGGCTCGCCTCATCGGCAGTTACGGTCTTCAGGTCCAAATCGGTGATTTCGGTGCCCAGAGTCGGATGCACAGGACGCCGCTCGAACTCGGCGGTCCTATTCGGCCCTTCTTGGATTTTGTCCGTGCTCATGACTCCCCCGTATTCTCACCGAGTCCGTGGTCACGGGTCAAAGGCGCGACAAGTGGTGTTCGCGTAGGACGGCGACCAGCATTTCGGCGCCGCGGGCGCGCTGGTCGCGGTGGCGAGCCGCCACCGCCGCACCTTCGCCGGAAGCGATCAATCGGATCAGGTCGCGGTGGTGTTCGGCCGAACGCAGCCGTTGTTCGGGGGTCAGCATCCGTAGGGCCACGAAGTGGCTGCGTTGCGCCAGGTCGCGATGGGTGATGCCAACGTCGCGCAAGCGCGGGTTGGGGTTCAAATCCAGCAGGCGGCGATGAAAGGCCTCGTCGGCCAGTGCCCAGGCTTCTCGGTCGTTTTCCCGGGTCGCCGCGGCCATGCGCTCGACGGCCTCCGACAGGTCGGAGAGATCGGCCATGGTCGGTTTGGTTTCGGCGAGCAGGCGGGCCGCCTCGACCTCGACGGCGGAAATGACCTGGTAGATTTCCGTCAGGTCATCGGCCGAAAGGGAGACGATGCGGACACCCCGTTTCGGGATGATCTCGACGACGCCTTCCGCCTGCAAGCGCAGCAGCGCCTCGCGGACGGGAGTCCGTCCGAGCTGCAGGTCGTCCGACAATCGGGCTGCATCGATCTGCTCGCCGGGCGGTAACGTGCCGCTGATGATCCTGTCCTTCAGGCGCGCGTAGGCGGCATCGGTCCGCGAGCGTTTGTGTTGGCGGTCTTTCGGGGATTTCTCTTTATTTTCAATCTGTTGCATATGGAGTCATTTCGCTAGCCCTTGGACAGCTTGATATCACAACAGAAATGTGCTTTGTTATATATTATAAAGTATATTTTAATGACCACCCCAAACGACAATCCGCGAGAAGGAAGTGATGGCCGGTTCGGTGGACACCGGGGTTAGGGAAAACCGGGCTCGTCCGGATGTCTATGACATCGCAGTCGTGCCGGGCGATGGTATCGGGCCGGAGGTCAGTGACGCCACCGTCAGCGTCCTCAAATACGCCCTCGGCGATACGGTCCAGATGAATTTTACCGATCACGCGGCCGGTGCCGAGTGTTACTTGGAAACCGGAAGCGCCTTTCCCGACGCCACAATGGAAGCCTGCAAGGCGGCCGACGCCGTCCTGCACGGTGCCGCCGGCCTGCCGGGCGTGCTCTATCCAGACGGTACCGAAGCCGGCCAGGATTTCTCCATCCAGGTCCGGGCCGGGCTCGATCTTTACGCCAACATCCGTCCCATCCATTTGCTGGTCGGCAGTCCGCAACGGTTGACCGGCACCGGGCCTGGCGACATCCGGTTCACCATCGTGCGTGAAAACACCGAAGGCCTTTATGCGGCGCGGGGCGGCGGCAACATCCTGCGCGGCGACACAGCCACCGATACGCTGGTTCTGACCCACGAGGGGACCGGGCGCATCGTCCGTATGGCGGCGAAGATTGCACTCGCCGGCGACGGCGCGCCCGAGGACGGTGTCAAACGGGTGTCGATCGTCGACAAGGCCAACGTGCTGCGCAGTTACGCCTTCTTCCGAACCGTTGCCGACGAGGTATTGGCCGACTACCCGGACCTGGAGGTCGAACACGTCATCGTCGATGCCATGACCGTCCATATGATCGAACGGCCCCAGCATTTCGATGTCGTCGTCTGCGAGAACCTGTTGGGCGATATCCTTTCCGACCTGGGGGCCGCGATCATCGGCGGCATGGGCCTGGCTCCGTCCGGCGAGACCGGGGATGAGCACGGCATGTTCCAGGGCTCCCATGGGACGGCGCCCGGCATCGCCGGCAAAGACGCGGCCAACCCCATTGCCTGCGTCCTGTCAGGCGCCATGATGCTAGAGTGGCTCGGCGATCGTCATACCGACCCATGCCTGACAGCCGCCGCCGGGCGGGTACGCTCGGCGACCGAGGCGGTCCTCGCCGAGGGCCGCTGGGTGACACCGGACCTGGGCGGGCAGGGTTCGACGACGGACTGCACGAAAGCGATCCGTGCGGCCATCGACGGGAGCCAATAGAAGGCGCACTCCGACCGATACCTGCCCGAACGGGTAGCGACGCCCCCACTCGGAATTCTGCTGGTACCCACACCGGGAGGTGTTCTATCACATTCACGATTTTGTAATTGTCGGTCCCGCATCGGCCATCCCTGCACGGAAAACGCCGGAAGAGTACGGCATTCCGTGGCCGGTGTGAGAGCCTCACCGTGGATTCGAGACAAAGAAGAGACGATAAAGAAATGGATCCTTTCTCCCGCTTCACCGGCATGGGCCGGCAGAAAGTTACACTGACTCGGACATTCCCGGCTGACGGACATCACGGTCCTCGGCACACAATGGCGAGGGCGTGACATGTCGAAAAAACATCCCATCATCGCCGTAACCGGATCATCGGGCGCCGGTACGAGTACGGTCAAGGTGGCCTTCGAGCACATGTTCCGCCGTGAAGGCGTGAAGCCGACCGTCATCGAAGGCGACAGCTATCACCGCTTCAACCGGGCCGAAATGAAAGAGGCCATGAAGCGTTTCGAGGAGCAGGAGGGCTGCACCAACTTCTCGCACTTCGGCCCCGAAGCCAATCTGTTCGAGGACCTGGAAGAGACCTTCCGTCAATACGGCGAGACCGGCAGCGGGAAGTGGCGCCTCTATCTACACAATCACGAGGAGGCGGAAGCCTTCGAGGGCCTGGGCCCGGGCGAGTTCACGCCGTGGCAGCCCTTCGACAGGGACACCGACACCCTCTTCTACGAGGGTCTGCACGGATGCGTCGTCGATGAGAGCGTCAACATGGCGCGCTATGTCGACCTGAAGATCGGCGTGGTGCCGGTGATCAACCTGGAATGGATTCAGAAGATCCACCGCGACACGCAGACGCGGGGTTACTCCGAGGAAGCGGTGATGGATACCATCCTGCGGCGCATGTACGACTACGTGCACTACATCATCCCACAGTTCCAATATACGGACATCAACTTCCAACGCGTGCCCATTGTCGACACCTCGGATCCGATCATCGCCCGCGACATTCCGACGCCGGACGAGAGCCTCGTCGTCATCCGCTTCCGCGATCCGGAACTGTTCGAGGTCGACTTCTCCTTCCTTTTGCAGATGCTGCACGGCTCCTGGATGTCGAGGCGCAACACCATCGTCGTGCCCGGCGGCAAGATGGGCCTCGCCATGGAACTGGTGTTGACGCCGATCATGCGCAACATCATCGAGGAGAAACGCCAGTTGACCCGCGCCACCGCGGCTTGAGCACGGACGGCCGGAAAATCCCATGTCGAAAAAACACCCCATCATCGCCGTAACCGGTTCGTCGGGCGCCAACCGCAAGACGGTACGCGAGACGTTCAACGAGTTGTGCCGGATTGAGGGCTTGAACGCGGCCTACGTGCAAGGCGACGGTTTCCACCGCTACGACCGCAAGGCGATGAACGAGATGCTCGAGCGTGAAGCGGCGGAGGGCTGCGACACCTTCTCCCACTTCCAGCCGGCGGCCAACCTGTTCGACAAACAAGAATCGCTCTACCGGCAGTACGGTGAGACCGGAACCGGCCAGCGCCGTTTCTATATCCACAACTGGGAAGAGGCGGAAGCCTTTGAGGAGCAGAACCTGGGACCCGGCGAATTCACGCCTTGGGAGGACCTGCCGGCCGGGTCCGACATGATGGTCTACGAGGGCCTGCACGGCTGGGCCATGGCGCCGAACGCCGACCTCGCCTCGCACGTCGATCTGAAGATCGGGGTCGTTCCGGTGATCAACCTGGAATGGATCCAGAAGATCAACCGCGACACCAACCTGCGCGGCTATTCCGAGGAAGCGGTGGTCGAGACCATCCTCCGGCGCATGCCGGACTACGTCCACTACATCCTGCCACAGTTCCGCCGCGCCGATATCAACTTCCAGCGCGTCCCCGTGGTCGACACGTCGGATCCGATCATCGCCCGCGATGTGCCGACGGTCGACGAGAGCGTCGTCGTCATCCGCTTCCGCAAGCCGGAAGACTTCGATGTCGACTTCCCCTGCCTGCTCCGCAACCTCGACGGTTCCTGGATGTCGAGGCGCAACACCATCGTCGTGCCCGGCGGCAAGTTGGCCATGGCCATGCTGCTGATCCTGCGCCCCATCGTGCGCCGGATGATGGAACGCCGCCTGATGGCGGCTTGAACGTCTTTCACGCCGCCATTCCCTCGGTGCCGGCCGAGGGAATCACTCGAGGAAACGATCAGGGCACCTAGGCCGGTGGATGCCGTGTCAGTCTTCACGAACTCTCGGAGCCGGGCCATAGCGGGCGCCGCGATCGAGGATATCCTTCACCCGACTGAACTTGGCGGCGGCCGATTCCGGTTCGGTGCCGCGCACCTGATCGAATGCAAGAAGGCCCAGCCGGATCAGGAAGGCAATGACGACGACGCCGAGCGCCAGCAACACGAATTGCAGCAACGGGAACTTCTGGATCACGAAAACAACCAAAACCCCCGCCACCGCGATCCAACTCAATACCTGCACGATTTTGACGGTCCGGCGGAAGCGGTCATGGCGGTCGCGGCAGACGTCGCAGCGCGGCACGGAAATCGGTCGTTCGTCCCAGATCGTCGTTCGACTGCCCCCTGATAGTCGGCTGGGGCGTGGACCCAGGCAATGAAATCCGGGCCTTCGCCGCCGGCGGGGCGCGTCTTGCAAAACCAACAAAATGATTCGTCGTAAACGGGGGGGTGAGACACCAGAACCGGCGATGTATCGGTGGTGCCGGTCACAGACGGACGCGGCGCGGACGGTACCTCCGCAACCCGCTGCCGGGATGCCATCCGACGTTCCAGAAAGAACGCGGTCAGGGCCAGTACCAGAGCGACCGGCAATAGGCCCAACTGAGGATGGTGCGCGCCAACGGGTGCGCTGGCATTGAGGAGTTGAACCAACGATATGGCCGCTGCTTGAGTCGTTTCGCCGACCGTTGCCACCGGTGCTAGTGGCACCGATAAGGGCGACCAAGCGGAAAAGAGTTGCTGCCCCTTGGGAAGGGCAAACAGCAAAAACGTGACAGCGATGGCGAGGACCACCGACGACAATCGCGGCGTCACCGAGTCGCGAAGGCAGTGGAAATTGAATGCGCTGACCATGAAGGCGGCACCGATGGCATGAAGGTCATCGAGAAAGAACTGTTCGAAACCGCCCTCCGGGAGATTTTCGAACGCCATCGCGAAGACCACGCCGCCGGCGACGATGCTCCCGGCGACGCTCCCCAGCCACGTCTTCCGAGGCTTGAACACCCACAAGGTGACGATGCCCATTACCGTCCAAACCAAGACGATTTGTTCAAATGTCAACGGCTGCAAGGAATATGCACCCCACGCGAAGACCTCGAGCGCGACAAGGATGAGGGTTAGGCACATGACATGAAGAACGGTGGCGGCAAGAGCTGATGACTGGCGCAGGAACGCCATCGAGCCCTGGGTCCGGTAATGGAGCAGAATGGCGAATAGGGCAGCAGCAAGAACCGTCAACGCCAATTGCCACCAATCGTAGGACCATCGGATCCAGGATAAAGTCGTTCCCAGGGACTTCAGCCGTTGCCGGTTAAAACGCCCATCGCCGCCCTCGATCTCGGCATTAATCCAAGTGCCCAGCCACTCCCGGACGAGGGTTCTGGGGTCGGCGACCGGCATCAAACGGGCCTCGCCGCCAACCGTGAACTGGAGGCGTTTGGCGTCGATATCCGCCCAAAAGACGGCGGCCGCCAGTTCTCGGTCCCAAAGGATACTGATGCCTTGCCCCGAGGCCTCGGTGATGGCAGCGAGCCGGCCGGTCTCATCGCGAAGAAAGTGAACACGCTCACCGTTGCGGTTCTTGACGCCCTCGACGAGCCCGTTCGGCGCATATTTGACGACGCTCGTGCCACCGTCAGGCCACAGCATCCGGCTGACGCCGAATTGGTTGAATACGATCAACGGTTTCGGGATCGTCGCCGGGTCGGGTCTTTCGAATTCTTCGAACGGGAGGACGTCGAATACTTGGCCACCGATGTGTTTCAGGTCGCGAGTATGGTTGGTGTAAAGGTTGGTGTTGAGATCACGCCGGTAATGCCGTTCCATCCAGCGCCGCGACCGGTCGCTCAGTTCGATGCCGTTGCGTCTGGCCCAGATCAGCCCCCCGACGAATTCGGCGGCGCGCGTCAAGTCAGCCAAAACCGGGTAAGCGGCGGCCAGGGTATGGTAGTCGGCGGTCAACCGGGCGGCGATGAAATCGCCGGCGCTTCCGGAAATTCCGACGTCCGCATTGTCGTCGAAATACTCACGCTGTTTGTCGATCGGGTAAAATTCCAGGCGGACAGCCATCGTCGACCTTTCGGCCCGAAGGCGGCCCTTTTCGGCGGTCAGTGGTAATCTGGCGGGAACCACCCAGACGCGAAGCCCAAGCGTCCCGTCCCAGAAGGTTTCATGGTCGAGCGCTATTTCGGCGAACGGATGGAAGCCGGGCAGGGCGTTTGCCAGGCGTCGGGAGTCTGGTCCGCCGAGGGCCAGGGCGCCCAGGATCCGATCGGCCTCGCGCATCATGTCACCCAACCGGGTCCAGGCCAGATGCTGGCAGATATAGTCGACCCCGGTTACCTGCCCTCCGTCTGGCAGGGTTCCCGGCGACAGAGATAGTTCCGGCGGCCGGTCCAGATAAACACAGGCCATGGCCGCCGCCGCCGTTGCCGGTTCGATGTCGCGCGGCAATTCGATGATGCCCCTTGAGCCGTAGTTCAGTTGCGGCCAGTCGCTGACGGTTCCGATGTCGAGGTCGACGATGGGCGCCGGGTCCAAAGACAGGTCGGCCGGTTTCGTCAGGGTGATGCCGCCGACACGGGACTCGATCGGTGCCAGCGACTTCAGCGTGTTGATCAGGACCCTATGGGGCTTCTTCTTGCCCTGGAACACGGCGTCCTTGTTCTTCAGGATGACCTCGGCCGGCGTGCCGCGAAAATCTTGTTTGCCGCCGATCGTCCGGATCTCCATGTCGAAAACGGACCTGTAGTGCTGGGTCCGAGAATGGGCATCGACCCAATCAATGGTCTTGCCTTTGAGGTGAAGCACGGTGCCGGCCCAGGTCAGATCCTGATCGGTTGTGCTCAGCGGGCTGTGGATGTTCCCCATGTTGGCGGGTGGGAGGTCGCTCTCATGGGTGTAACGATCATGGTCCGCACGGCGTCCTGGTATTTCATCTTGCGGACCATGGGCGAGCTCAAGACCCGAAAGTCGATCAACGGTTTTCCGGTTCGAGGGTCGTCTAGGGGAGTCAAATCGACTGCATTGGTGAAGGCGCTGTGGCCAACGACGACAACCTTGCCGTTGGGATGCTTCTTCTTGAACTCGCGGGCCGCCTCTTCGATGAACGCCGACGCGCGTTCGGTCTCCTCGTTCCATCGAGTCCGGAGCTTGTCGAGGAGGGCGCCACGCTTCTTGCCAAGCCTTGGTCCACTCAGGCGATGGGCGATGCCGGCCGAACCTTTATCAACGAGCACGGCGAAGCCGAGCAAATCCATGTCCAACCGCAACATCGATTTCGGAGACTCCGCGGCGATTTCGCCGACCCGCCGCGCCGCTCCCCGGATCGCTCTATAATGGTTGCGTTTGGCGCCGAGTGGTGCGCGGCCTCTTACACGGGCGGTATCGCCGTCGAAGGTGACGCTGGTCGGCTTATAGCCTTTGCCAGCCATGCCGAACATCTGCTGGACGTGGTAGAAAAGGACTCCGCCATCGGAATTGATGCCGGGACCGGCGATGACCAGGGTTGGCGGTTCCGAATGCGCCGCAGCTGGTACCGGCGGGAGCAGCGCCAGAAAGATGACGAAAACGGCCTTTGATAAGTAGCCGGGCATGGCGATTCCTCGTTCACACCTTAGGTGGTATTCGAGGGCCTAAGCGCTTACAAGATTGGCGTCCTCCTGAGTCAGTCCTGCTGCGTCTATCCAGCCACCCCGAGACGCTGCATGCGCCGCCACAGCGTCGTCCGGTCGATGCCGAGCAGGCGGGCCGCCTGTGAACGGTTGCCACCGGCTTCCTTGAGGGCCTCCTCGATCTCACGGCTCTGGCGTTGGTTGGGCAGGTTTGCTGGGAACGGCTCGGCGATCACCGTCCCGGTGTATTCGCGAATATCCTGCGGCAGGCTCTCCGGCAGCACGACGTTGTTGACGGCGCAGACCATGGCGTGTTCGACGGCGTTTTCCATTTCACGAACGTTGCCGGGCCAAGGGTAATCCATCATCAGGCGCATGGCGCCGGGAGAACACTCGATCTCGTCCGAATAGCCGCGCTCCATCAGGTTCGAGCAGAACTTCTTGAGCATCAGCGGGATGTCGCCGGGCCGGTTCCTGAGCGCCGGGATCAGCATCGGGATGACGGCCAGCCGGTAGAACAGGTCGGAGCGGAACTCGTTGGCGTCGACCATATCCTTCAGGTTCTTGTTGCTGGCGCTGATGATGCGCACATCGACGCGGATCGGTTTGTCGGAACCGACCATTTCGAACTCCTGGTCCTGAACGGCGCGCAGCAGTTTCGCCTGCAGATGAAGCGGGATCTCGCCGACCTCGTCGAGGAACAGGGTTCCCTTGTCGGCCGCCTGGAACCGACCCTGGCGGTCCTGGGTGGCGCCGGTGAAGGCGCCTTTGACGTGGCCGAACAGTTCCGATTCGATGAGCGGTTCGGGGATGGCGGCGCAGTTGACCTCGACGAAGGGGCCGTTGGCACGCAGGCTCTTACGGTGAATTATCCGCCCCAGGTGGGTTTTGCCGGTCCCCGATTCGCCCTGCAGCAGGACGGAGGCGTTGCTTGCCGAGACCTGGTCGATCTTGGTCAGGATGTCGAGCATCCTCGGGTCGTTGGTGACCAGTTCGTCGCTTCGCCGGTTGAGGACGGCCTCCAGGTTCCGTGTGTCCGTGCGGTCGTGGGTGATGACCAGGCGCAGGCGTTTCTTGCTCCTAGGGGTTTGGATGACGCCGGTATGGAATTCCAGGTGCCGGGGCGGTCCTTCACCGTTGACCCGCCGCTCAAGACGGACGAACCCGTCGTCGAGTTTGTATCCGGTCGTCTTGCCGGCCTCGGATATGGTACCCAGATCGCCGATGCCGATGCTTTCCAGGGACTGGATTGGCGTATTGGAGGCCAGGCCCAGCATTTCGCCGGCGGCAGGATTCTGGTAAAGCACCTCACCCTTCTCGTCGGCAATGATCACGCCTTCGTCCATGAACGAAACGATGGCTTCGAGGAGCGGGTAAAAATCGTTCAATCCCTGCATAATTGAGTATGATCCTTATCGATCTCGCCGGTCGATTGGTGTACGATCGAAGTCCGCTTCCGGACCCTGTTTCCAGCTGTTGCGACCTGTTGCATCTTCCAGACTGTTGCGCAACAGGGACAATACCTGGTGTTGGTTCGAAAATCCAATGAATTCAAATCAGTAGATTCGAATTTCATGCCCGAGACAATTCACTCGACTGTTGCACTGTTGCATTTTCCGCAACACGGGAATCTTTTGTTTTCAATGCGTTAGTAATTGGCACGACCCTTGCTGTCTATATTGGGACGATCTGATTAACTGGGAGAGGTTCTATGGCTGATCTTTTTTCCGCAGAGTGGATGGCGAAGTTCCAGGAGGCCTGGAACGCCGACGGCGAACTGGCTGGCGAACTCGAGAAGATCGGGTTCAACTCGACCATCGCATATGGTTTCGACGGCGACGACAACCCCGTGGGCGTGCTCGTCGTCGAGAACGGCAAGGCGATCGCGGGGGCCGTATTCGACGGCCAAAATCTTGATTGGGATCTGCGCGCCACCAAGGCGAATTGGGAAGGCTGGCTGAAAAAGCCGCCGGGCCTGATGGGTCTCGGCATGGCCTACACCTCGGGCAAGCTGAAATTCAAGATTGGCGATTACGCCGGCATGATCAAGGACCCGCGCATGGCGGGACCGTTCATCAAAAGCTTTTCGGCAATGGGAAGGGTTTGATTCATGCGCTTCCCAGCCTGGCTTATTGTGCTTGGGTTGGCGCTATCCGGTGCGGCTGCCCAGGCGGCCGACTACCAGACGGTCATCGCCAAGTCCGAACGCGTTGCGGCGACGGCGACCGTCGGCGGAACCGTCATCCCCTATAAGGAAGTGACCCTGGCCGCCCAGGTGCCGGGTCAGGTCCTGTTCATTGCCGGCAGCGAGGGCGACGCCTTCCAGGCCGGCGCCCTTCTGCTGACCATCGACGACGATGGCCTGCAGGCCCAGCGCCGCGCTGCCATGGCCGACATGATGCACGCCGAATCGATCCTCAGGAACGCCCGGGTCCAGTATTCCCGCGAAATGTGGGCGCCCAGCGTCAACAACGCCTATCGCTCGCCGGGCATGGCCATGCCGATGATGTTCGACCGTATGTTCTCGCGTGGTTTCGGCAACATGACCGGCCTTTCCGGGTCGAACCAGTGGATCGAGCGCTATGCCGACCTGTCGAGCCAGGCCAGCCATCTCAATCAGGCGCAATCGCGCCTGCTTTCGTCTCGTGCCCAAGTCGAGACCCTCGATGCCAAGATTAAGGACGCCCGCATGACGGCGCCCTTCGAAGGAGTCATCCTGTCGAAGATGGTCGAGGCCGGCGATACCGTGCAGCCGGGCCAGCCGCTCATGAAATTCGCCCATACCAAGTACCTGCGCATCCAGGCGGAAGTTCCGGTGCGCCTCGCGTCGGCGCTTCGCGAAGGCATGATCGTCCCGGCCCGTCTCGACGTTCATACGTCCGATATCACGGCGCGCGTGGCCCGCATCTATCCCGTGGCCGACGCCGGACGCCATACGGTGACCGTCAAATTTGACCTGCCGATCGGCGTTCGCGGCGGCCCAGGCATGTATGCCGAAGTCCGTATTCCGGAGGCCAGCGGTGGCGAACGCGAGTTCGTCGTGGTGCCGTCCCAGGCCCTGATCTGGCGCGGCAGCCTGCCGGGCGTCTTCATCCTGAAGGACGGCAAGCCGTCGTTGCGTCTGATCCGTCTCGGTGCACCGGCCGGCGACGGCAAGGCCAGCGTCATCGCCGGACTTAAGGGCGGTGAGCAAGTCATCGTCAACCCGTCGGCCGGCATGGCCTCGGGCGGCACGCTAAACAACTGACTTACGAACGAACCAAAGACTGACAGGGAATACAATGTCGGACGCTCCTCAGCAGACCGATAACGAACCGCAAGAAGCCGGACACGCCGATCTCGGGCTGGCCGGACGCATGGCGCGGGCGTTCATTCATTCGCCGCTGTCGCCGTTGCTGTTGATCGCCAGCCTGGCCATCGGCGTCCTTGGCCTCGCCTTTACGCCGCGACAGGAGGACCCGCAGATCTCGGTCCCCATGGTCGACATCTTCTTCCAGTACCCGGGCGCCTCCTCGGAACAGGTGGCCAGCCTTGCCGTCGATCCGCTGGAACGCATGATGAGCGAGATCCCCGGGGTCAAACACGTCTATTCCGCCTCGCAACGCGGCAACGGCATGGTCACCGTCGAGTTCGACGTCGGCGAGGACATGGAGCCCTCCCTGGTCAAGCTCTACGACAAGCTGATGTCCAACATGGACAAGGTACCGCCCGGCGTGTCGGAACCCTTGGTCAAGCCAAAGGGCGTCGACGACGTGCCGGTCGTCACCCTGACCCTGTGGTCCGAGGACATGGACGACGCCGTTCTCCGCCTCGTCGCGCTCGACGTGCTGCAACGCCTGAAAGAGGTCAGGAATACCTCGCAAAGCTTCGTCGTCGGCGGCCGCTCGGAACAGATTCGCGTAGAGATCCTGCCGGAACGGCTTTCCGGATTTCGTGTCAGCGTCGGCCAGCTCGCGAAAACCATCAGTTCCGCGAACAGCGAACGCGAGACCGGATACGTGGAATCGTCGGAAGGCAGTTTTACTCTGCACTCCGGCGCCTTCCTGAAAAGTGCCGAGGACGTCAAGCGTTTGATCATTGGCGTACGTGAGGGCAGCCCCGTTTACGTGCGCGACGTCGCCCTGGTTTCCGACGGCCCGGCCGAAACCCGGTCCATGGTCCGCTATTTCACCGGACCGGCTTATGGCGAGGGCCCGAGCGTGCCCAAGGGCGCGCCGGCGGTGACCATAGCCATCGCCAAGAAACCCGGGACCAACGGCGTCACCGTCGCCCAGGACGTGCTCGACCAAGTCGAACGCCTGAAGGGCCGGGTCATTCCCGACAACATCCATGTGGCGATCACGCGGAACTACGGCGAGACGGCCAACGACAAGGTCAACGAGCTCTTGTTCAAGCTGTTCGTGGCGACCGGCGCGGTGACCCTGCTGGTCTGGTTCTTCCTCGGTTTCCGGGCGGCCATGGTGGTGCTCATCGTCATCCCGGTGGTCATCCTGACGACCGTGTTTTCGGCCTGGATTCTCGGCTACACCATCGACCGGGTCAGCCTGTTCGCATTGATCTTCTCCATCGGAATCCTGGTCGACGACGCCATCGTCGTCATCGAGAACATATACCGGCGATGGCTAATGAAGGGCGGAATCGACACGGAAACTTCCGTCGACGCCGTGCGCGAGGTCGGCAACCCGACCATTCTCGCCACCTTCACCGTCATCGCAGCCCTTCTGCCCATGGGTTTCGTCAGCGGTATGATGGGCCCCTACATGCGCCCGATCCCGGTGTTGGGCTCCGTGGCCATGCTGTTTTCGTTGTTCGCCGCGTTCATCTTTACGCCGTGGCTGGCCATGCGCATCCGGCCGTCGCTGGACGCCATGCAGAAGGCCCAGGACAAGGAGCACCGCCAGAGCGAACGCCTCGAGGGTTGGTTCCGCCGCATCCTGGTGCCGCTGATCCAAAGCCCCGCCAAGAGCAAGCTGTTCCGGTTGACCATGTACGGCGTTCTGTTCGCCTGTTTCGCCATGTTCTATACGACGGCGGTGTCCGTGAAGATGCTGCCGCTCGACAACAAGCCCGAGTTCAACGTCGTCATCAACATGCCCGATGGTGTCGCACTGCCGGACACGGCCAACGTCGCCGAGCAACTGGCCGAGAAACTGTTGGAGATTCCGGAGGTGACCGCCGTCCAGAGTTACGTCGGCACGGCCTCACCCTTCAACTTCAACGGACTTGTGCGCCACTACTACCTGAGGCGCGATCCGTGGCAGGGCGACATCCAGGTACAGCTCCTGCACAAGAACGACCGCGAGCGCTCGAGCCACGAAATCGCCGATGCCGCACGCAGCGTGCTGACGCCAATCGCCAACAAGCTGGGCGCGCGCATCCAAGTCGTCGAAATGCCGCCGGGCCCGCCGGTGCTGCAGACGGTGGTTGCCGAGATCTACGGACCCGATGACCGCACCCGGCGTCAGGTCGCCGCCGACATGACCCGCATGTTCGAGAAAGCGGAAAACGTCGTCGACGTCGACAATTTGATGCAGGCGCCCTATCCGGTCTGGGAATTCGTCGTCGATCGTGAGAAGGCCGTCAGGCGCGGCGTCTCGGTCGAGGATATCAACACCCAGCTTGAGATGGCCATGGGCGGCTTCAAGGTCGGCGACGTCAAGGTCGGCACGACGCTGGAGCCCCGGTTCATCGTCATCCAGTTGCCGATGGCCATCCGCTCGCAGTTCGCCAGGCTGGGTGAACTGCCGGTGCCGACGGCGACGGGCGGCCTGGTGCCGCTGGCCGAACTGGGCCGTTTCAAGCGGATCACCAAGGACCCGATCCTGTTCCATAAGGACCTGCGACCGGTCGAGTTCGTTACCGGCGAGGTCACCGGCCGCCTCGGTGCTCCGATCTACGGCATGCTGGCCATCGAGGACCTGTTGGCGGACTACAAGGCTCCCGACGGTGTGACGCCGCAGTCCCATTACATCGGCCCGCCGGAGACTGGCTTCGAAAGCGGTTTCGAGTGGAGCGGCGAATGGACGGTCACCTATGAGACCTTCCGCGACATGGGCATCGCCTTTGCCGCCGCCTTGATCCTCATCTACATGCTGGTCGTCTGGGAGTTCGGCAACTTCCGCCTGCCCGGCATCATCATGGCGCCGATCCCGCTGACCCTGATAGGCATCATCCCCGGCCACTGGCTGTTCGATGCGCCGTTCACGGCGACCTCGATGATCGGGTTCATCGCGCTCGCCGGGATCATCGTGCGCAACTCGATCCTGCTGGTCGATTTTTCGAAAAAAGCGGTTGTCGAGGACGGCCTCGATGTCCGCGAAGCGGTCATCCAGTCGTGCAAGGCACGGACACGCCCGATCATCATTACCGCGCTGGCGCTGGTCGCCGGATCCAGCGTCATCCTGACCGACCCGATCTTCCAGGGCATGGCCATCTCGCTGATGTTCGGCGCCATCATCTCGACGCTCTTGACCCTGGTCGTCATCCCGCTGAGCTGCGTCAAGGCCGAAGCCTCCTTCTGCCCGACCGACGGCACCATGGCTGTGCAAGCCGCCACCGGCCCCGCCGCCGCGGCCGAACCGCAAGAGACCAAACCCGGTTGGGGCGCCAAGATCGGTACTGTCGTGACCATGGCGTTCTACGCCGTCCGGGCCTTGTTCATTTTCGCCTGGATGGGCCTCAAGGCGCTCGCCTCGAAGTTCGGCGTCGCCGAGAAGCTGACCATGGTCCTCTACGCCCTCAGGGCCTTGCCGTTCTTCGCGTGGCTGTTCATCAAGGAATCGGTCAAGGGCTTGGCGGCGCGCATCGCTGCACCGCCGCCACCGCCGGCCCAACCCGCGACGGCCAATCCGGCGCCGACGACCAACCCGACCCCCAACCCGGCCCCCAATCCCGCGCCGGCGACGGCGGCGGCAGCGCAACCGGCGGCCGTTTCCGAACCCGTGGTGGCGTCCGATGCGACGCCGGCACCGGTGAAGGCGGCGGCGAAGCGTAAGACGACAGCGAAGAAGGCTGCGAAGAAGGCTGCGAAAGAAACGGTGAAAACGCCTGTGAAAAAACCCGTGACGAAAACGGCTCCGAAAAAAGCGGCTCCGAAAAAAACGGCGGCGAAACCGGCTCTGAAAAAGACCGCGGCCAAGCCGACGGTGAAGAAGGCCGAGAAGAAACCGGCTGTCAGACCGGCCCGAAAACAGAAACCGAAAGCGGCTCCCAAAGCAACGCCGACCAAAACCGTGACGACAGCCAAGCCGAAGTCGAAACCGGCCCGGCCGGCCGCTGCCAAAACGACCGGCCAAGACAACCCGACGGCATCGCGGCGGCGCGGCGCCCGGCGGGGCATTCGCTTGAAATCGAGATAGGTGACGCCGCGAGCGGCATCAGCAAAGGAGTTTGACATGCGTATCGTATCCCTGGTTTCGGCAATCGCGATTGCGGCACCGCTGGCGGCCAACGCCGCTTCGGAAGGCGAGTCCAAGCCCGTGCCTCCGGCACCCAGCGGTCCCTACAGCTCGTCGCAGCTGCCGGCCCAGCAGGGCGGGTTCCCGCCGCCGATGCCGGGCGGCTTGCCGCCGATGGGATACGACCCCGCTCAACAAGGGGCTCAGGCGCAAGGCGCCGGGCAGGGCATGCCGCCGATGGAAGGACAGCCGCCGATGGGGCAGCCCGGCGAGCAGCCCCAGATGGGCCAGGGCATGATGCCGTTCGGTATGATGCCTCCGGGGATGAGCCCGGGTATGGGACACGGAATGGGCCCGGGAATGGGCCAAGGCATGCACCATGGCGCGCCGCAGGGGATGCACGGATTTCCGCAAGGACCGGGGCAGGGCGACGCCGATATGGCCCAGCAACAGCCGATGCTCGGCTTTGACCAGGGATACGGCCAGGGATACGGACAGGGATACGGGCCCGGTTACGGTCAAGGATTTGGACCGGGTTACGGCCGGGGCTATGGTCATGGATACGGGCAAGGATATGGGCCCGGCTACCACCACGGATATGGCATGGGCCCGCAGCATATGATGCGCTCCGGCACCTGCCCGTGCCCGGGTTGGATGCAACAGGGCCAGGGCGAGGGCCCAGGACAGGGCCCAGGGCAGGGTATGGGCTGGGGCAACACCATGCCGCCGGCCGGCGATCCGACGACCGCGCAAGGCCAGGCGACGGGACAAGCCATGCAGATGCCACAAGGCGGCATGCCCATGCCCTTTGGTTTCGGCCAACCGCCGCAAGGCCAGCCTCCTCAAGGCATGGAAGGTCAGCCGGCACCGCAGGGTTACGGCCAGATGCCGCAAGGCTACGGCCAAATGCCCCAAGGCTCATCACCGGAGCAGGGCATGGGCCCGGCGCCGGAAGGCGGTGCTATCGCCCCGTCGCACGGATGGCCGATGCCATTCCCGATGCCGTTCATGCCCGGCCGCATGGGCGCGGCTCCGGGGCAGGGCGGCGAGCCAATGCCACAAGGTCAGATGCCGGGTCAAGGGCCTGCGGGTGAACAGGCGGCCGGGCAACCGGGCGCCCAGATGCCCGGCCAACCCCAAGGTTACCAGGGCGGTTTTCCAGGCGCCTTCCCGGGCGGTCAACCCTACGGCTATGGCGGTTACCCCATGGGTTATCCCTACGGCGGCGGGTACGCGCCGCAACCCAACCCCTACGGCGGTTGGGGATACGGCGCGCCGCAGATGCCGATGACCGCTCCCGACGCCTCTGCCGCACCTGACGGCACCGCTGGTCCGGCCGCTCCGGCGGACCCCGGCCAACCGGCCGCCGGCGGTGAGCAAACACAGGATCAAAAAGGCTGATCGATGAAGCGAAACCGTTCCCTCCTCATCAGTATCCTGACCGCGGGTCTGATGGTTGGCGCCGGCGCCTGGGCGCAGAGTTCCTGGCGCGGCGATACCTACACGGCCACTCCGTCCGGTGGCTGGAGCGGGACGGCAGCCAATCCGGAAAGCGTGGCACCGCAGTACCCGCAAGCCGGATCGGGCGCGGCACCGTCCGCGGCACCCATCTATCCGACGCCGGGAATGGGCCGCCAGGACGTCTTTCCGCCAATGGAACAGACCGGCTCGTTTCCGGCACAAGACGCCGGGTCGGGATTCCCCCCGGCCCAGTCGGGCACCGCATTCCCGCCGGCCCAATCGGGAACGGCTTTCCCGCCGGTTCAGTCGGGAACGGCTTTCCCGCCGGCCCAATCGGGCACCGCATTCCCGCCGGTCCAGTCGGGCACGGCTTTCCCGCCGGTCCAGTCGGGTACCGCATTCCCGTCGACACAATCGACGACGGCCTTCCCGCCGCGGGAGACCTCGCAGGTTCAAACACCCGCATCTCAGTATCCGGCCCGCCAGTATCCGCAGGTCGTCCAACCTCAGGTCGTCCAACCTCAGGCTTCTGGCGCCTATCCGGGCGGATACGGCCTGCCCTACGGCGGCTATGGCGGCTACCCCTATGGTGGAACCCCGTTCGGTTTCAGCGATCCGGTCCTGCGCGACAGCCTCGTCGGCGGTTACGGCGGCGGTTACGGCAGCGGCTGGGGCAACAACTGGGGTAATGGCTGGGGCGGTGGCCCCTGGTCCGGAGGCGGATTGCCATGGTTTTGATTGAGTTTTTTAGAGCTTTGGGCCGACCGGCCCAATGGACACTGGAGGCCTCCCTCCCTTCTGTGTCCCGTTCAGAGAGGGAAATCGTTAGGAGGACCTACGATGAATAAACTTCTGAAAACTTTGGCGGTGGTCGGCGTCGTTAGCGCCGCCGGTCTCGCCGCGACATCGGCTCAAGCCTTCTGGGGCTGGGGTGGCCCTTGGGGTGGCGGCGGTCCGTGGAACGGAAGTGGCTGGGGCGACGGTAACCTCAGCATGAACTTCTCGGGCACCGGCCGCGGCTACGGCTACGGCAATCCGTACTACGGTGGCTACGGCTACCCGTATGGCGGCTATGGCTACCCGGGCGGCTGGGGTGGATATCCCGGCGGTTGGGGCGGCTATCCGTACGGCGGCTATGGCGTGCCCTATGGCGGCTATGGTGTCCCGTACGGTGGCGTGCCTTATGGCGTCCCGGCGGCTCCTGCGGCTCCGGCGGCTCCGGCCACCACCCAGTAACTGGGTCTTTGGGTTGGAGCGGCGCCCGGCTTCGGGCGAGGCGCCGCTCTTTCCCGCCTTTTCGTTTGATTGTTTTTCGGGAGAGAGATCATGCGCACCGTCGGACTCGCCATTGTCCTGGTTGCCGCCGCCGCCGTTACCGGCGCCCAGGCGGAAACCCCGTCGTTCATGGCGGACGTCGTTCAGAGCCATCCCCAAGGCGGCAGTCAGAAGGGGAGGATATTCGTTGCTCCTCAGGGCATGCGTATGGAGTTCTCCAACCAGGGCCGGACCATGGTGCAGATCATGCTGCCGGCCCAAGGCGTAAGCCGCTATCTCGATCCCAGTCAAAAGACATTCATGGAGTGGAAGGGGCCGGTCTCCCAGCAGGCGCCCGGATCCCAACCCGACAATCCGTGCCAGTCATTCCCCAATACGATCTGCAACAAGGTGGGTGTCGAAAAACTCGGCGACGCCAACACAGAAAAGTGGCAGGTCAATGCCAAACAAGGGAACCAATCGGTGATAATCTGGTGGGACGCGGAGCGCAAGATGATCCGCCGCCAGCAATTTTCAGATGGCCGCGTCATGCAGACGACGCTGGCCGGGACCGTCGATTACGAGGGCCGCAAGGTCGAACGATGGACGGCGACCTTCACCAGCCAGGGCCAGAAGGCGCAGTCGGCCGAGCGCCTGTTCGATCCGGAACTGGGGCTTGCCGTCAAGGAGCAGATGCCGAATGGCATGATGCGGTCGCTGCACAACATCAAGGTCACCCAGCCCGATCCCAACTGGTTCATGGTACCGGCCGACTATCGCAAGGTCGACCCGCCGAAACAGCAGATGCAGCGCGGCCAGCAACAGCGCCGCATGCAGCAGCAATACCCGCGCCAGCGCCAGCAACCTTACGGCGGCCAGCAGATGCAGCGCCCGTACCAGGCCCCGAGGCAACAATGATTACAGTCGTTGGAAACCTGAAGGGCGGTACCGGCAAGAGCACGGTCGTCTTCAACCTGGCCCTGTGGCGGATCATTCACGGCGAGACGGATACGGCGGTCTGCGACCTTGATCCGCAGGCGACGGTGCGCGATGCTGCCGATGTCCGCTTCGAGGAGGGTGTCGAGCCCATGCTGACCGTATCCGGGCGTCTGCCGAAAATGGTCAAGGGTGAAGTCCTCGTCGACGTCGGCATGTCCGATACGCCGGCCATGCGGGGCGCCCTGGCCCGTGCCGACCGGGTCCTGATCCCGGTGGCGCCGAGCCAGGCCGACGTATGGTCGACGCAGCACTTCCTCGATATCGTCCAGGATTCGGTCAAGAGGCGGCGTAAGAAACCGGAACTGATCACGTTTCTTAGCCGCGCCGATACGCACCCGGGGGCGCTCGAAAATGACGAGGCGCTTTCGGCGCTGAAATCGATCGGCGCCATGAAAGTCATGAAATCGCGGTTGTCGCAGCGGATTGCTTTCCGTCGTTCATTCAGCGAGGGACTAGCGGTCTTCGAACTGGAACCGAGAGGCAAGGCGGCCGATGAGCTGAACCGTTTGGCCAAGGAATTCTTCAAGGAACGGCGATAACGCCGAAAAGAGAGACGATCATGAATATGGCAGCAAAAGGCTTGACCCACTTCCTTCTGTTCTGGCTGTTCGTCGCCGGCGTTGTCGGCTTTTTCTACCGCCAGGAGATCAGCGAGTGGGTGATCGATGTCGCCGGCGACAGCGAGATCGCCGCCTACCTGAAGTCCGATGATGGCGACGACGCCGCGGCGGAAAAAGCCGAGGAACCGGCCGCCGATAAAGCCGAAACACCGGCTCAGACCGAACCGGCTCCGGAGCCGCAGCAAGAAGCACCGGCAGCGACCGAAACAGCCACGGCACCGCAGGAGCCGACGCCGGAACCAACCCCGGCCGCAGAACCCGAAGCACAAGCCGTTGCTGAACAGGTGGTAGAACAGGCCCCTGAATCCGCCGCGGAACCCGCCGCTGAGCCCGTCGCTGAGAGCGAGGCGCAGCCCACGGGCAAATCCACAGCGGAACCCGTCGCAGAGCCTGTCGCGGAACCCGTTGTGGAAACGGAAACCGCAGACGCGGCGGAGGAAACGGCACCAGCTCCGGTGGAAGAAACGGCATCTGCTCCGGCGGAACAGCCGGCTGCTCCGAGCGAGATCGCTGCCGCCCCGGCCCCAATGCAGGCCGCCCCTGCTCCCACCGCGCCCATGCCGGCGTTCCCGGCCCCCATGCAGGCCGCTCCGGCCCCGATGCCGGGCGCGACTGTGCCACCGCAAATGGCGCCGCCGGGCTTCGCCCTGTCTCCCGAGCTTGTCCGCGATTGGTCGCAAGCCCGCGAACTCTATTGGCGCGGCGACTTGGCCAAGGCGGAGGAGGCCTACATGTCCCTGGTTCGCGAGCATGCCGACGAACCCGATCTCGCCGGTGAACTGGCCAACCTGTTGCTGCAGATGGGCAAACGGGACGACGCGGCCGGTTTCTATCTGGAGGCAGGACTGAGGATGCTGCGCGGACCGATGCCGCGCCGCGCCGGAATGGTCGTCGGCATCCTCGGCAACCTGTCGCCGGAGAAGGCCGAAGTGCTGCGCAAGAAAATGATGGAAAAGATGAACCCGCATGCCGGGCAGGAGAATTGATCGAGGAGGGAATCCCATGAATGCCATCAGAAATATCCTCGCCGTAATCGGCGTCCTGGCCATCGTCGTCGGCGTCGGCGGATACGTGAAGATGGCGCCGATGATCGCGGCGTTCAACGAGTTCGATGACGAGGCCTACCGCACTTACAGCGAGATGGTGGTCAGCCTGTTGGCCACCGGCAATCCGGCCGAAGCCACGGTCTGGAAGGCGAAAGTGGCGGAAGACGTCACCTTCGAGGATGTCGAGGAGTCGATCGATTCCATTTCCGTCGAACGGAATATCCGGGGCGTCGGCAAACTGCCGCTGTCTGAACAGGTCGAGCTGATGACCGGCACCAAACAGCCGATCGTCAAGATCTACCAGTTCTGCAACCCGCTGACGGCCATGCGCATGCTGGAGTTCAGCCTCGCTTATTCGGCCTATCTGCCGTGCCGCATCGCCGTCGTCGAGGACAAGGACAAGCAACTCTGGCTCTATACGCTCAACATGGACATGATGATCCACGGCGGCAAACCGCTGCCGCCGGCATTGCGTGAAGAAGCCCTCGGCGTCAAGGACATCATGCTTGATATCCTCAACCGCGGTGCCGCCGGCGAGTTCTAGGAGAGCGCCTGGCTGCAAGATGGAGCGGACGAAGCGGATAACGAAGGAAACCACGCCGAGCGGTGCAGGGGCGCCGGCCGGCAAGGAGAACGGATAACATGGATACGCTCGCCACCAAGATGGCCCTGACGGAGCGCCTGGCCAGTCTCGAGGCCCACCTCAAGGCGGAAAGCCCGATGCTGATCGATGCCATGCCCAGTTTCTATAAACTGGACAAGTTGCTGCGCAAAATGGGCCTGATGGAAACCGAGGACTCGCTGGCAACACGGATCCCCTGGTGGCCCCTGATCAGCGTCCTCGGGACCTTCTCTTCGGGCAAGTCGACCTTCATCAACGACTATCTCGGCCAGAAGCTGCAGGCGACCGGCAATCAGGCCGTCGACGACATGTTCACGGTCGTCTGCTACGGCCCCGGTGAGCAGCAGCACGTGCTACCCGGCATGGCGCTCGATGCCGATCCGCGCTTCCCGTTCTACCGGATGAGCGACGAGATCGAGGAGGTGGTCGCTGGCGAGGGCAAGCGGATCGATTCCTATCTGCAGCTCAAGACCAGCTCGGCCGACGCCATCAAGGGCAAGATCGTCATCGACTCGCCCGGGTTCGACGCCGATGACCAGCGCCGCTCGACGCTGCGCATCACGGATCACATCATCGGGCTGTCGGACCTGGTCCTGGTGTTTTTCGATGCCCGGCATCCGGAGCCGGGTGCCATGCAGGACACCCTGCAACATCTGGTCTCCGATACGGTTCATCGGCCCGACGCAGGCAAGTTCATGTACATCCTCAACCAGATCGACGTCACGGCACGCGAGGACAATCCGGAAGAGGTGGTTGCCGCCTGGCAGCGGGCCGTCTCCCAGGCCGGACTCGCCACCGGGCGGTTCTTCACCATCTACAATGAAGAGGCGGCGATGCCGATCGAGGATGCGGCCCTGCGCAAGCGCTACCGTTCCAAACGCGATACGGACGTCAGCGCGATCAAAGACCGCATCGCCGACGTCGGTATCGAACGCAACTACCGGATCGTTGGCGTCCTGCAGTCAGTGGTCGACGAGGTCGAACGCGAATTGGCACCGGCCCTCGAGGACGCCATAGTCAGTTGGCGCAACCGCACGCTCATCGGTGATGGGCTGTGGCTGGCCGCCCTGGTCCTCGGGCTTGGCGCCCTGATCAGCAAATGGGAGGGCGTCACCCTCGATTCCATCGTGCAGAGCATTAAGGACCCCGTCGAGTTGGGGGTTACCCTGGTCAGCCTCGGCGTCGTCTTCTTCGCCGGGCACTTCTGGATGCGCTCGCTGGCGGCACGTAGCGTCGCCGCCAAACTGCCGGCTGAGACCGGTCAGGTCGGCCTCAACTTGCGTTCGGCCTTCCTGCTCAATACCCGTTTCTACCGGTCCATCTTCCGATCCGTTCCGGCCGGCTGGGGACGCTGGGCGCGCAAGAAGTTCCGCCAGATCCGCGACGCTTCGGCGGCCCAGGTGCAGCGCATGAACGACCTTTATGCCGATCCGTCGGGTGAAGGCAGCAAACCGGCTCCGGCCGTCGATGCCAAGCAGGCGCCGGCGGTCGAGGCAAAACCCGCGGCTCCGGCGGCCGCGACGGAAAAGGCGGCGGCCGCCGCACCCAAGGCACCATTGAGAATTCCGGAAACCAAACCGACCAAATCGGCGGCCGGTAGCGGCAAGAAGGCGGCAGCCAAGAAAACCGCGCCCAAGAAGACCGATGCGGCAAGCGACTCCGACAAGAGCGGAGACAAGGCGGCCAAGAAAAGCGTCGCGCCGGAGACCGCCGAGACAACGGCCAACACCGAGGGCGACTCCGCCGGCGCCTGACCCCAGACGCTGGGAGGACGAACATCGGGTGCAGGGGCCGGCCGCGGGGCCGACCCTGGGGCACGGACTCTGAAGAGTAGAGGCCGACATGGAAGTCCATGAGTTTGTCCAGGTCCTGCTGATTATCCTGATCACGGCGCGGGTGTTCGCCGAACTGGCAACGCGCTTGAAGGCGCCGTCCGTTATCGGAGAACTGGTCGCCGGCGTCGTCCTCGGGCCCAGTCTCATGGGATGGATCGAGCCCTACGAGGCGATCAAACTGCTGGCCGAAATCGGTATCATTCTGTTGCTCTTCGAGGTTGGACTCGACACCGACCTCAAGCAGCTTGCTGAGTCCGGTTGGCAGTCCGTATTGGTCGCCGTCGGCGGCTTCGTTTTTCCGTTTCTCCTCGGTTTCGCCGTCAGCAACTTCGTCTTCGGGCTTTCGGTCCTGGTATCCCTGTTCATCGGCGGCACCTTGACCGCCACCAGTATCGGCATAACGGTGCGCGTGTTGACGGACCTCCATATACACCATGGCAAGGAAGGGCAGATCGTCCTCGGTGCCGCCGTGCTCGACGACATCTTCGGCGTCATCCTGCTGGCGCTGCTCTACGAGTTCGCCACCGGCGGCGGCGTCAATCTCGCCAACACCGGAAAGGTCATGGCCTTCATCAGCATTTTCTTCATCACCGCACCGGTCGCCGCCAAACTGATCTCGCTGGTCATCGGTGAGTTCGAGCACCGTACCGAGATCCCGGGCCTGATCCCGGTGATGATGGTATCGCTTGTCCTCCTTTTCGCCTGGCTGGCCAAGGAAGTGGGGGCGCCCGAAATGCTTGGTGGTTTCGCCGCCGGACTGGCCCTGTCCCGGCGCTTTTTCCTGCCCCTCGGCATCGCGCTGCACGAGGATCCGGCCTTCGCCCACAAGATCGAGGTGCAGATCCGCCCCATCGTCTATCTGTTCACGCCGATCTTCTTCGTCACCGTCGGCCTGTCCCTCAATCTGAAGGAGGTCGACTGGGGGTCGTACCATATTTGGGGCCTGTCACTGGCCTTGCTGGCCGTGGCGGTGGTCGGCAAATCCGCCGGGGCATTCGTTATCAGGGAAAGCTGGCCATCCCGCGTCGCCATATCCATCGCCATGGTCCCGCGCGGCGAGGTCGGTCTGATCTTCGCCGAACTGGGGCGTTCGAGCGGCGTTTTCGACAGCGAAACCTATGCCGCACTGATCATCGTCATCGCCTTGACGACCCTCGTCTCCCCCATCGTCCTGGAGTGGTACCTGGAACGCCACAGTGACGAGCTGATCCACGAGGCCCGCGCTTCGGCACCGCCGGCTGAGGAATAGGTTCGGGTTTTTGCATGTGGCCCGGCCGCCGGCCACCGGCCCAGATTTAAATCATCGCGTCGACCCAGGAGTGTCCTATTCTCTATGGCGTTCATAAATATGTCATGTTTTGTTCATGGTTGAGCGCGCGGCCGTGCCGCGCGGTGGGTGAACGACAGGGGAAATCGCGCCGCTGGCGGAAGAAGGGCCAGTTGACACCGGGGCCTTGGAATTCGGCGCGGAGCGGGCACCCGAGGGAGCTGATTGATGCCGCCGAGGATTCTCGTCGTCGATGACGAGCAAGCGATCCGTGAAATGGTCGAGTTCGCGTTGTCGCGTGCCGGTATCGATCACGTCGCGGTGGCCAATGCTGAGCTGGCGCTCGAACAGATCGGCCGGGAACCGCCCGATCTGCTCCTACTCGACTGGATGCTGCCCGATGTATCCGGGGTCGAACTGGCGAGACGCTTGCGCGGCGATCCGGAGACGGCTTCCCTGCCCATTATCATGCTGACGGCGCGCGGCGAGGAGGACGACAAGGTGCGCAGTCTGGAATCGGGCGTCGACGACTACATCACCAAACCGTTCTCGCCAAGAGAGTTGGTGGCCCGCATCCGGGCCGTACTAAGACGTTCTGTCAGCAGTGCCCTCGACGAGATCACCGTTGACGGTCTTGTTCTCGACAATCGCAGTCGCCGCGTCCGTGTCGATGATTCCGAACTGGATTTGAGTCTGACGGAGTTCGACCTTCTCAATCTGCTGATGAGCAATCCCGACCGCGTCTATAGCCGCGCCCAGCTCCTCGATCTGGTGTGGCCGCACAACGTGCATGTCGGAGAACGGACCGTCGACGTTCACATCAGCGCCCTGCGCAAAGCGCTGGAACCGACCGGCCGGCAGACGTGGATTCAGACAATCCGCGGCGCCGGGTACCGGTTCTCCCCCACTTAAGGGTAAGGAACGGCCAATTGCGTAGACTGGGCCAGGAGGTGTTCGCGTTAGGCGCCCTGGTGGCCGCGGCCTCGGTGGCCGGTTGGTTGTTCGGCTATGAGGTCTGGTTCCTTTCGGCGGCGGCGGCGGTCTACCTGTCCTGGCACGTGGTCAATCTCGCACGACTCAAATGGTGGCTCATCGGCGGCCGCTTCCGGGCGCCCGTGTCTTACGGCTTGTGGGAGGGGATCTTCGACGACCTGCAGGCAGTCCAGCTCAGGAACCGCCGGCGCAAACGGGCACTGCTCGACTTGTTGCGGCAATTGCGCGAGTTGGCGGCCAATATACCGGATGGCGTGGTTCTGTTGGATAAACGTACCCGCATCCGCTGGTTTAATCCGGCCGCTGAACGGTTACTGGGCCTGAATTGGCCTCGTGATTCGCTTGTCGGTATGACCGAGGTCGTCAACCACCCGGTCCTCGAGGATCACCTCAATGCCGGCGGTGATGCGCGCCCGGTGGAGACCCCGTCGCCGGTCAACGGAGCGACCATGCTGTCGGTCGAAGTCTCCGCCATTCGCGGCACAGACCAGCGTCTGCTGGTCGCCCGCGATATCACCAAGACCTATAACGTCGAACGCTCGCGGCGCGAATTCGTCGCCAACGTGTCCCATGAACTGCGCACTCCCTTGACCGTGTTCCGAGGCTACTTGGAGGTCCTCGAAGAACTCGCCGAAGATATCCCTGAGCTCGGGAGGCCCGTGGAACTGCTCGACCAGCAATCCGACCGCATGCACGACCTGGTCGAGGACCTGCTTCGCCTTTCGAGATTGGAGTTCACGGACCGTCCAACGTCGATGGAGCCGGTCGCCGTGCCGGATCTGATTCATACCATCGTCGAAGAAGCGAAGGGCTTAACCGAAGCCCGCGATCACGACATTCGGGTGGATGCCGACCCGGAATTGTGGCTTGCCGGCGACAAGTCCACCTTGCGGACAACCTTCACCAACCTGATCGTCAACGCCCTCAAGCACACCCCGGCCGGCACCCGGATCACCGTCGAATGGGCCGCCGACGAGGGCGGTTGTGTCCTGCGGGTCAGCGACGACGGGCCGGGCATCGCGGCCTACCATCTGCCGCGCCTGACCGAACGGTTCTACCGCGTCGATCCCGGGCGCCAACGCGAACGGGGCGGCACCGGGCTCGGGCTGGCCATCGTCAAGCACGCCGTCGAGCGCCACGGCGGTAGTCTGAAGATCGCCAGCACGCCGGGCAAAGGCAGCGTTTTTTCCTGTCACTTTCCCGTGGCGGCGACGGTGCTTGCCACCGACTACAGCGGGCGCCGTCGCCTGAGAAAACCGGCGTGATCTGGCCCGTGTGGGCGCCAACGGTCACCGGCTACAACTGAAAAAGGGGTTTTTCTCGCAAAATCCCTTCAGCGGCGCGCATTCCACAAGTCTCGACGGTGGTCCAGGCGATTTGACGTTTACGCCCTGTTTGCCGCCGGCGCGTTTGCGAAAAGGAAATTGCCTTTCTTGACGCCACCGACCGCGGCCTCGGCCAAATCGGACAAGTCGAATACCGAACTCACCTGGCCCACCTTATCGGGAGCGCCGGTCAACCTCGCGAACGAGTGGCTCAATTGAAGGCTTTTGGCCGTTACGTTCTCAAGGTAGGAATTTGCGAAGATGATGGTGCAGTTCTCGCAGGTGAAATTCCGGACATAGCTATTGGAAATGTTAAGCTTAATCCTGTTCTTCAACGCCAGCCCATCGATCCGTATCTCGGATAACTCGATCGGGTCCGTACTGAATTCGCCGTCAAGCAACAGCGTTTTGTAGTGCGCGATCCGTTTCGTGAGTTCAGCCTTAACATCGTCGTGGATGGACGTTTCGAGCTTTTGCACGGCCTCGAGCTTTAGGGCCGACCATTTGGACGTCAAATCGTCAAGCACCTGAAGCGCGCCGATGGCAACGGTCTGGTTGGTGTCTCTCAGCAGCGAGCGCAAGACCAGAGCCATTTCGTTCTCGAGGTCGGGGTCGGAAGCGGTAAGCTCCACATAGGCCGTAATGGAAGGATTGGGCGAGGTGAAAAGACTGAAATTCAGCTCTTGAATTAGCTTGCATGTATCTTTCCCAACGATTTCCTCGTAACGCTGATCGCTGGGAAATTGGTCGGTCACTTTATCGATGGTCAATTGATCGCGTACGTTCCCCAGGAATTGCGAGGCCAGTTGTTTGTTCTGCCAGTTCAGGGCCACATTTTGCTTGGCCAGCCGTTCGTCCTGGGACTCCAGGTGCTGGTTTTGTTCGAACAGCAGGATCGTTCCGGCGAATGCGCCGATCGCGAAAAGGAGGGCGATCGCGGTTGCGATGATCCATCTGTATAGACTGACCCAGGCCCACCAGCCGACCGTCGATTTGACCAAAATCTCCGCTTCCTGGGTCGCGAACTGGACCCGGCCCTGGGCGGCCAAGCCGATCGTTCTGACCGCGGACTCGCCGATTTCGACAATTGAGGCCTCGACGAGGTTCAGTTTCTTCAAGAACCAGTTCCGGAAAAGGATAACGATCAGAAGCAAAACGCCGAGGGTCGCGATCATGCCGAAAAGGAATGTGACAATGTCCTTTGCGTTTTGCACGGCCAATTCCCAGACGCCGACCAAGGACGTCGTGGCCAGGATGACCCCGGCGAAAAGGCCGATCCAAAAGAAGAGATGGCGTGTCACGGTATGCCCGCCCGACCCCGGTTCTGCGCGATTCTGTCTGAGTTGCGCTTTCGCCCGATCGGCGGACCTCCGTCAGCGCAATCGCATTCTCGCGAATTCGTGAAATCCGAGCTCATCCCCCGCCGTCCACGTCCCGATTTCCGATCATTCGTATTCCGAGCAGGTACCGTTCCCCGGTGCCGGGTCCCCGCTACGACCCGTTTCCTTCGCCGGTTGCCATCCGTTCTCGTCCATGAAAGCCTTCAGGTTCTTGTTGCCGTAGAGGGCCCGCCGCGCCAGGCGCTTGACCGCCAGCATGTCTTCGCGCAAGTGGGGCGACTTGACCTCGAATGATTCGAGACAGTCGCGGAGGGCCCCGTTCGGCTCATCGCCGGAACTGATAAAGATGGGCGGAATGATCTCCGTGTCGGGGGCAGCCTTGCCCAGTAACGTCATGGTGCGCAGCAGTTGCAGACGCGCCAATTCGAACTGATCGGTCGACTGGCCGGAATTCGCTAGACTGAGCACGGGGAAGATCTGCTTGAGTTGGCCGGGCCCGCTGTCGTCGAAATTGGTCTCATGCGGCATCTTGTTTCGCATGTTCGCGGCGACGATCAGGACTTTCTTCGGCCGGTCGTTCTTCAGGACACGACGCAGGCTCCATGACGTTCCCCAACGGTTGAGGCCCTCGACGATCGGCCGCAGGGCAAGACTATCGACAATCGTGCCGTCGGTCAGGTGGACGAACGAAGTCCGCTTTTCGTGAGCACCGCTCTTGTCCCTCAAATACGTATTGATCCCCCGGCGGGCGCTTTTGTGGTCGGACAGAACCCGCCCGATACGGTCGACTTCGTCTTGGATATAGACCGGACACTTGCTTTTGGGAAAGTTGCGGAGGCGTACGCCCGTGGTCAGGACCGGAGGGATACTGTTGATAAACCCCTGTTGATCGGTTTCTGAGATCGTGATTCCGTTTCCCGAGTGATTCGGTGGAGGGCGGAACGATGATGGGGCGGTTGTCGGACGACCAGGGCAAGTTCTTCTACGACTT